>VSSQ01000012.1_pt1 | contig 253086 bp, 279 predicted proteins | sample 4763081 | NCBI WGS metagenome assembly VSSQ01 (sample SAMN12137344, study PRJNA551015) | bioreactor metagenome | isolation source: SDC9 anaerobic chlorinated ethene degrading culture | place: USA: Knoxville, Tennesee | collected 2015-01-01 | reverse complement strand
TGGAGTTTGCTACCAGTATCGTGGAAGACAAGCCAGATGAAATTACTGAAGATAGTGGTATGAATGAAGAAACTGCTAGTGAAGTCCAAGAGGCTGAACCGGAGCTCGCTAACGAGCCTATCATTCTTGCGACACTGGGAGATATCAATCAATGCGACTCAAGCATAGGTATTATGCAAAACACCAAGGTTGTGGAGGATGGCGCTATGAGGGCAGACTTAGTAGATGTCTTATCGAGCAGTCCTACGTTGGATGAGCTAATGGATTATGCATTTCAACAAAAAGAATGTCAGGAATTTGAGCAAGCGCTTAAGGCTTTTGAGCAGGCTTTTAAGCTTTACCCAGATTGTGATGGGGCTCCGTTCTTAATTATTGAAATAGGAACATTACAAAAGAATGCGGGTATGTTTGATGAGGCGATAACTACATTTGTAGAGGGGCGCCGAATAGCAGCAAAGTTAAACAATAATATTTTTGAGAAAGAGTTTATTGATGCTATTGCATACTTGAGGATTGCTAAAAACATATTACTTGAGCATAAAATGTATCATACTCCTTATAAAGAAATACCTATTCCAATTATGGATGAAATTAATAAAGAGTTTTTAGAATGGCGCAATATTAGTTAATTTATTTAGGAGGCTATATAATGAAAAAAAGTGTTGATATCATTGGATTACCGGTTTTCAGTATTGCTCAAGGTCGAGAAATTGGTAAAGTAAAGAGATTTGTAATTAATGCAGAAAAAGGTGCAGTCACAGCTTTGGTAATCGATGAAGGAAAGTGGTATTTAGGGGCTAAATTGTTACCAATGTCTGATGTTACAGCAATCGGTGAATGTGCAGTTACAGTTGATAAAATTGAGAACATATTAGATATTAAGGATATTCCTAATATCGAAAGTTTATTAGAAGCTAATATTCAGGTAATTGGAACTAACGTTTTAACTAATACAGGGTGTATGATTGGGAATATAAAAGAAATAATTCTTGATGAAAGCGGAGCAATATGTTCTTGTGAAGTCGAAGAGAATAATGGGGAAGTTTTGCAGGTTTCTGCAGAAAGAATCCTCACTTACGGTAAAGACGTTGTTATTATAACTAATACGGATTCTGTTAAATCAATAACTGTAAACTCTGCAAAAATCGAAAAGGCACCGGATTTAGCTCCAATTCCTCAAGTCGCTCCTGTAAAAACTACTCCCGTCGATGCAGTGACTGCGCCTCGTGTACAGAGTGATGCTACAGACGAATCGGCTAAAAAGTTTGATGATCGTCATCGCAAATACCTTCTTGGTAAAAAGGCAAGTCGGAAGATTGAAACAGACAATGGTATGGTAATTGTTGAGCAAGGAGGCGAAATTACTGAAGAAGTTCTTCAAAAAGCAAAATTAGCTGGCAAGTTCGTGGAATTATCAATGAATATTCAATAAGCTTGGGCCCCGCTGTTGCGGGGTTTTTGGTTTGCTAGTCATGCAATGAACTGGTAGGTGCTTATTATGCAAAAGTTGACAGTCAAAGAAATATCTAATGTCGTTTTATTTTTAGGAATTATTATTTTATTTAGTACTATCAGCATAGTCGCGACGAATATAGCATTCATGGTGACAGATAAAGTATATAACGGTGTAACAGTCGGCGATATTGATGTTGGAGGACTTTCAGTTCAGGAGGCCGAAGCTAAGATAAAAGACAGCGTACAGCGGCGGCTAAATAAAACGCCTATTACTATGAGGTATGAAGGTGATAATTGGCCGCTGTTTTCTAATGAAATTACATTTGCTATCGATTCAACCAGACTTGCTGAGCAAGCATTTAATGTCGGCCGATGTGGAAGTGTCTTTCGGCAATTCAAAGAAAGGTATATTACTATTCATGGGGGCTACACAGTACCTTTAATCCCTTCATATGATAGTGATAAACTAAAAGCAATCATAGCTGATATTGCCGCTAAAATTGATCGTGATCCCCACAACGCAGAAGTAAGGCTGGATGGTGTAAATGTAATTAAGCTACCGGAATCGAAAGGGATTAAGGTTAATGTTGAACAATTGATCAAAGTCTTAAACTCTAAATTAGACGATGGTTTTCCAGTAGTTATTGATATTCCAGTATCAGAGATAGAGCCGACCGTTCAGACTAGTGATATTAACGATATTGATGGTATAATTGCCATGTATACAACCCAGTTTAACCCGGTCAATGAGAACCGTGCTCAAAACATACAATTGGCTGCTAATAGTATAAGCGGCGCTCTTTTACGATCAGGAGAGATATTCTCTTTTAATGACCTCGTTGGTCTGCGCATTGCAGAGGTCGGATATAAAGAAGCACCTGTGTTTATAGAAGGGAAACTCGTGCCTGATCTTGGCGGGGGTGTTTGTCAAGTTAGCAGTACTTTATATAACGTCGTATTGCTTGCCGACATGGAAATTGTTGAAAGAACATCTCATTTCCGGCCACCGGGTTATGTACCTTTAGGGCAGGACGCTACTGTAGCCGATAATTTGCTTGATTTCAGATTTAGAAATAGTTTATCGAACAACATCTATATTCTTAGTCAAATAAAAGAAGATAACCTTACAATTTTCATTTTAAGTAAAAATAGTGCCATGAGGCCTGATATTAGTATAGAGTCAGCAAATAAAAAAGTTGTTGAACCGAATATTATAATTAAGCAAGATCCTAATTTAGATTATGGAAGACAAGTAATTGAGACTCAAGGCCAGAAAGGCTTTATGATATCAACATATAGGGTAAAACGATCGAGCGGGAAAGAAGTGGATCGTGAACTTCTTTTCACTGATGAGTTCAAGCCAGAAGACCGAGTTGTCCGTGTTGGTACTAGAGTTTCTTTGCGACAAGCTATAAAATAGAAAGAGCAGCACATTTGTGCTGCTCTTTCTATTTTATAGCTTCCTATAGACACCGATGACTTTCCCTAAAATATAGACGTCTTTAGCATAAATTGGCTGTAAGTCATCGTTTTCTGGCTGTAGTCTTATATATTCTTTTTCTTTAAAGAAGCGCTTAACTGTTGCATCTTCGTCATCAACTAATGCCACAACGATATCACTGTTGTTAGCCGAGTGTTGTTCTCGTACTAAAACAAAGTCACCATCGAGTATTCCCGCGTTAATCATGCTATTTCCGCTAACTGACAGCATGAAAATGTTATCGTCGCTTCCTATTAACTCTGCTGGCAGTGGATATGTCTCTTCAATATTTTCGATAGCTAAAATAGGCTGGCCAGCAGTAACTCGGCCTACGAGGGGAACAGAAACAAGGCGTTTTTGGCGCCATGCCTTTTCATCAAGAATCTCGATCGCTCTGGGCTTGGTAGGGTCTCGACGGATAAAACCCATTTCGGCAAGTTTAGTTAAGTGATTGTGTACAGTTGAACTTGAGCTTAATCCAACAGATTGTCCAATTTCTCTTACTGATGGAGGATAGCCTTTAGTATGAAGAGTTTCTTTAATATAATTTAAAATTTGTTTTTGTCGAGAAGATAGTTCTTTGTCCATGAAATTCACCCCGAAAAATGCTATTATTGTGTTTATTATAGCAATTACTGGCAGAGATTGCAAACGTTAGTTCGGATTAATAGTAAGTATGATAATCCATTTAATAAAAAATCTTTGCTTACATAAAAAAGAGTAGATTTGACTAGTTTAAATATGGTATTATATTTGGAAATACATAAGAAAAGGGGCGGAAAAATGTTTCAAGACAAATTCGGTGAGGAAGGCCTTACCTTTGATGATGTTCTCTTGGTACCAGCAAGTTCCGAAGTGCTTCCGAGAGATGTGGAAGTGTCTACCCACCTGACTAGAAATATTAAACTTAACATTCCTTTAATCAGCTCCGGTATGGATACGGTGACCGAGGCACGCATGGCAATTGCGATGGCTAGAGAAGGCGGCATCGGGGTTATTCATAAAAATATGCCTATTGAGCGTCAAGCGAATGAGATTGATAAGGTAAAACGATCAGAACATGGTATTATTGTTGACCCGATTTTTTTGGCACCAGATAACACACTGCAAGATGCTCATGACTTGATGGAACGATATCATATATCAGGGGTACCAGTTACGGAAAGAAATAAGCTGGTCGGTATCATTACTAATCGCGATCTTCGCTTTGAAAGCGATTTAACAAGATTAATATTAGACTGTATGACTAAAGAACATCTCATTACAGCACCAGTTGGCACATCCCTAGAAGATGCGAAGGAGCTTTTGCGGAAGCATCGCATTGAAAAGTTACCTTTAGTTGATGATCATGGAAATTTAAAAGGATTAATAACAATAAAGGATATTGAGAAAGCACAAAAATATCCAAGCTCAGCTAAAGATAGCAAAGGACGCTTGCTTGTAGCGGCAGCTATTGGTGTTGGATCAGATATGATGGATAGATTAGACGCTATCGTATCAGCAAAAGTTGACGTAATTGTTATTGATACTGCTCATGGTCATTCTCGTGGTGTACTGGAGGCAGTGAGAAAAATTAAAACAACATATCCGCAAGTTGAACTCATTGCAGGCAATGTAGCTACAGCAGATGCGACAAGAGCCCTAATTGAAGCAGGCGCTGATTGTGTTAAAGTTGGCATTGGACCAGGTTCTATTTGCACTACCCGTGTAATAGCAGGCATAGGTGTTCCTCAAATAACAGCTGTTTATAATTGTGCAAATGCTGCACGTGAATATAATACACCAATTATTGCTGATGGTGGAATAAAGTATTCGGGCGATGTTGTTAAAGCGATAGCGGCTGGTGCTAACGTGGTTATGGTAGGCAATTTATTAGCCGGTACCGAGGAAAGTCCTGGTGAAACAGTTATTTATCAGGGGCGTAGTTATAAAGTATACCGTGGAATGGGATCTTTAGGGGCAATGGCTCAAGGTAGTAAAGATCGTTATTTTCAGGAAAATATGGACAAACTAGTTCCCGAGGGTATTGAAGGTCGCGTGCCTTATAAAGGATCTTTAGCCGATACTGTCTTTCAAGTGATAGGCGGACTAAGAGCTGGCATGGGATACTGCGGTGTTAAAAATGTTGAAGAATTAATTTCTAAAACAAAGTTTATTCGGATTACAGGTGCGGGATTAAAGGAAAGCCATCCGCATGATATTAGTATTACGAAAGAATCGCCTAACTATAGTTTGTAAGAAAAGCCGCCCTTATGGGCGGCTTTTTGCTGGGCATTATCACCATTGCTATAAAGTTCAATCCATTTCGTTGCCATTTATAAAGGATCTGGTAGTTACCAGGGTGATGGTGTTTTTAGATTTATTACGTGAAACTCAAAATCATGCTTTTTAAAATAAGTAATTATATTAGGCAACGCTTTTACAGTTTCGGAATGGCCACGTCCGTCATGCATTAATACTATTGCATGACTCCATAAGTATGTATTATTCATCTGATAAACGATGTTTTGAAAAATGTCGTCGGCACGAGCTTCGGACGCATCTCCAGAGCTAACATTCCAACCGACCTCAATATAGCCTTCTTTCTTTAAGAACTCCCAGTAGCGACTATTAAAACTACCGACAGTACCGCCCGGTGCACGAGTTATATTCGGTCGCACGCCGATAATATTTTTGATCACATTGTCTGTTTGATGGAGTTGTGCCATATACGAGTGTGGAGACTGATAAAGGTCTCGGTAAATATGGTTATATGAATGATTACCAATAGCATGACCTTCTTGATAAATTTGTTTTAACAAGTTAGGATATTTCTCGGCTTGAGTGCCAGTCACAAAAAAAGTCGCTTTAATTCCATGTTTTTTTAGCAAGTCAAGAACTATTGGCGTATTTTCGGGGTCAGGGCCATCATCAAATGTTAAATATACTGTTTTTTCACCGTAGTATGGTTGATAAGCAGGGAGTACAGTGGTTAAGCTTTTGGCCTGCCGTTCAGCCACGGTAAGGAGATCGTATACCGGTTTGTTGGTTGGGGGGTCATCTGAATAGTCGTCATTGAATATGTAAACATCAGAGATGCCTTTATTAACAGATTCATCTTGGTGTAAATTTAACGGCGGATTCAACTCATTGGTGGGGGATGTATAAAATGCCAGTGAAATGAGTGGTGACGACACAATTACAATCAACATTATAGTAAACAATTGGCATATAATACGAAATATTTTAGAGCTTTCCATAATAGTCTACCTCTGTTATCATTTAGTGACACATACTGTGTATTTCGCGACATATGAAAGGGATTCCTGCGTGTAAATTCAATAAGGCATTGGAATACTAGTCTTTGAAAGGAGCGATATTAATGCGTTTCGTTGTAGCTAAGCCACTTATTGTTATAATTATACTGTGTGTGTTTATAACTCCAGGCTGTTCGTTTTTAGGGTTGCCAGGAACAGATGACTTGGACAGCCTCCGCATGGTATCCGCCACGCAGGTTTTTGATATAAATGGTCAATTGATTTCAAAGTTATTTGAAGAGAATCGAATTGTTGTTTCGATTAATAATATATCGCCCTATGTTCAGCAGGCCATAATTGCAAATGAAGATACACGGTTTTATAACCACGCAGGAATAGACCCAATAGGGATTATCCGTGCCGTAGTTGTGAATATCCGAACAGGAAGCTTAGCTGAAGGTGGAAGCACCTTAACCCAGCAACTTGCTAAAAATATGTTTTTGACGCAAGAACGGACTTTCACTCGCAAAATCAAAGAGGCTGTATTAGCTGTAATAATTGAACGAAAATTTTCTAAACAGGAAATTTTACAAGCTTATCTTAATCAGGTTTACTTTGGCGAGGGAGCATACGGCGTAGAAGCTGCCGCCCAGGTCTACTTTGGTAAACATTCCAGTGAATTATCGCTAGGTGAAAGTGCTATGTTGGCCGGGTTACCACGTGGGCCAAATATTTATTCACCCTATATTGATCTTAAGGCTGCGCTTGATAGAAGAAATACTGTATTGTCGGGCATGGTTAAGGAAGGCTATATCACCCGAGATCAGGTTGAGGTGGCAGTGCAAGAGCCTATTGCTTTAGCAGGGAAAAAAAAGCGGGCTGTTCAAGCTTCATACTTTTTGGATTACATAGCAAACGAATTGGTCGGAAAATACGGAGCAAACAGGGTTTATAAAGGTGGATTAAAGGTATATACAACCTTAGATATTAAAACTCAAGAAGCTGCTGAAGCGGTGCTAGGCCAATTACAAGGCGCAGTAGTTGCTATTGATCCTCGGAATGGATATATAAAAGCCATGGTTGGCGGGAAAGATTATGCAGAAAGTCAGCTTAACAGGGTAGTAGCTGAAATACGTCAGCCTGGCTCTGCATTCAAACCATTTGTATATGCTGTAGGATTAAACCAAGGTTTGGCTGCTAATTCAATCCTAGTAGATGAACCGATTAATATTTCAGGTTATTCTCCTGAAAATTATGACAAAAAGCATCAGGGCCCGATAACAATAAAAAAAGCATTACGAATGTCGGTAAATGTAGCTTCGGTAAAACTTGGGCAGCAAGTTGGAATTGATAACGTTTTGAGCTTAGCTCAAAATATGGGCATCACGACAATTATTCCGCAAGATAATAATCTAGCGACATCTCTAGGGGGCCTAACAAACGGGGTTAGTTTGTTGGAACTCTCTACTGCCTATACTGCTTTTGCTAATGCTGGGGTAGTGTCTCGACCCGTAAGCATATTAAAAGTCCTTGATGAAAGTGGCCAAATTATGGAAGAAAACAACCCTAGTCAGTACTCAGTGCTACTGCCCGAGGTGGCCTATATACTTACTGATATGTTGAAGGCGGTCATTGATAATGGAACTGCAACCCCTGCCGCTATCGGTCGCCCTGCTGCCGGTAAGACGGGAACAACTGATAATTATGAGACGGCTTGGTTTATCGGATATGTTCCTGAATTATTAGTCGGTATTTACGTTGGCAATGATGATCGTCAACCAGTGGGAATATCAGGGACCCAGGTATCCGCTCTGTGGGGGACGATGATGAATAAGGTTACACTAGGTACCTCACCAACAGAATTTGTTGTGCCACCTAATGTAATAACGGGAATTCCTATATGCGCTAATTCTGGAAAACGAAATGAATGGGGCTGTCCTGATATTGAATATAGCGCTTTCGTAAGAGGAACTGAACCTCAAGCGATAAATTATCGAGCCCGTTCCGGTCAAGACCGTAATCTGAAAGACGATGAGAATCAGGTCCAAGATACGCAGGATGCCAAACCAAGGTGGAAATTCCCTATACGGTTGCCCGGCTTCTAATAATGTGCTAAAATAATTCATAGGTAATGGTTGGAAATAAGTAGTATGCTTTTTTTAGGGGAGCAAAACCGTGCAAAAAAAAATATCAGTTTTAGATGTAATGATTGACGCTGTAACGATGAGTGAGGCGGTAAGCATTTTGGAGCAGTATATGTCAGAGCCTAAGGCTCATTTGATTGCTACTGCTAATGCTGAAATGGTTATGATGGCTCAGCAGGATAAAGAACTGGCCGAAGTTTTGCGTGCGGCTGACTTGATCGTTCCAGATGGAGCGGGGGTTGTTTGGGCGGCCAGATATAATGGATTGCATATGCCAGAAAGAGTTGCTGGATATGATTTAGTACAACAGTTTCTTGCTGCTGGAGCTAAGAAAGATTATCGGTTTTTTTTACTTGGCGGTGCACCAGGAGTAGCGGAAAAAGCTAAAGCGGCAGCTGAATTTAGGTATCCTGGAGTACAAATTGTTGGAACACAAAATGGGTTTTTTACAAAGGATAATGAAAAGGAGCTCTTGGATAGAGTTAATGCTTCGGGGGCAAATGTACTACTTGCTGCTCTAGGAATACCAAGACAAGAGAAATGGCTTTATAAGAATATGAGAGAGCTTAATATTTCGTTAGCTATTGGGGTTGGCGGTACCTTCGATGTAATGGCTGGTACGGTTAAAAGGGCGCCTCTTTGGATGCAGCAGGCTAATTTAGAGTGGCTTTTCCGCTTAGTTAGGCAGCCGCAGAGGGCATTAAGAATGCTAGCATTGCCGCATTTTGTGATAAAAGTTATGGCACAAAAAACATTAGACAAAAGTAAACTTGGTATATTATAATGAGTTAGAAATGGGAGGGCACATTGAGGACAGCCCTTTTGTTTTTGGTAGGATGGTTTATAGGAGGATGATTCATGGTTAAAACTCCTATTGTTAAGGAAGGATATAGATATATCACAGTCTTAGCGCTTATTACTTTGGTTGTCGCGTTAACTGTAAATCCTTATTGGAGTATTATTCCCGGGGTATTACTAGCCTTCATCACGTTCTTTTTCAGGAATCCAGAACGAAAAATTCCTAGCGATGATATTCTAGTTATGTCGCCAGCTGATGGGAAAGTAATGGGCGTATGTGAAGTATATGATGATGAATTTTTAAATGAAGTAGGTACTAAAGTTACTATTTTTCTGTCCGTTTTTGACGTACATATCAATCGCAGTCCTGTTTCCGGTGAAGTTAAATACCAGCAATATACATGTGGGCGATTTCGTCCGGCCTATAAAGAGTCGGTTGGGTGTGAAAACGAACGGCATTCTATTGGTCTTGAAAATGATCATATGCGTGTTCTTGTTACACAGATCGCAGGCCTTATTGCGCGCAGAATTGTATCTTGGGTCACTTTGGGAAGCGTATTAACAAAAGGTGAACGGTATGGTATGATTAAGTTTGCTTCTTGTACAGAAATCATTATGCCTAAAACAGTTGACGTATTGGTTAAAAAGGGCGATAGGGTTAAAGGCGGAGAGACGGTTATAGGGAGGTTGTCACAGTGAGAAGTATTATTCCTAACATGTTTACGTCTTTAAACCTTATATTTGGGGTATTATCAATTCTTGCAACATTTAGTGGATATTTTACTACGGCAGCTTTGTTAATCGTGGCTGCTATGATAGCAGACGGCATTGATGGCAGGGTTGCACGATATTTTAAAGTGAGCAGTGAATTCGGTAAGGAGCTTGACTCGCTATGCGATTTGGTTTCGTTCGGTGTTGCTCCGGCTATTCTTTCCTATGCTTTTTTACTCAAGGATTTTGGTAATGCTGGTTATGCTGTTACGGCTATTTTTGCGACTTGTGGTGCATTACGGCTGGCGCGGTTTAATGTGAACACCGGGGTAGTAAAAGGTTACTTTATGGGATTGCCTATCCCAGCAGCAGGGTGTGTGGTAGCCACTTTTGTTATGCTTGGATATAAGCCATCTGGGTGGTGGTTTCCTCTTATGGTAACAATCTTTGCATATTTAATGGTTAGTACGGTAAAATATCCCGATTTTAAAGGGAAAGGCGAAAATATAAAAATGATTCCGGCGATCATCACGCTTTTGGTGGGTGGTTATATACTTTTTGTTGATCATAGTGCAGTCTTATTTGCTATATTTTTTTCGTATGCACTCTTAGGTATTTTGAACACAATTTTTGATTTGTTTAGCAAACAGTCTGCTGTTTAAGCAGACTAATATTAAATTATCTGGCATACTATACTATGATTGGTAATAAAAACACAGGAGTGTTTTGATAGCATTTCATTTTATATAAAATAAAAAAACCTTTCATTATAGGGATTTTTTAAAGGAGCAAAACCCATGAATTACGCTTTTGACTATCTCATGATTCCAATGCAACTTATTATAGTTTTTTTTACATTGTATTATTTTGTTATTGCCTTCTTCGGTATGTGGAGAAGACCTGAAGACAAAATATTAACGCCAAAGAAGACTTTCGCTGTTATTGTTGCAGCTCATAACGAAGAAAAGGTTATTTCCCAGCTTATTGAAAACCTTCATGTGTTAAAATATCCGCAGGAACTTTATGATATATTTGTTGTTGCCGATAACTGTACAGACAGTACCGCACAATTAGCTCGTAATGCCGGAGCAATAGTGCATGAACGGTTTAGCCTAAACCAACGTGGTAAAGGCTATGCAATGGAATGGATGTTTTCTAAGCTTTTTAAATTAAAGCGTAAGTATGATGCTGTTGTTGTTTTTGACGCTGATAATTTAGTTCACCCTAACTTTTTGCTTGAAATGAACAATCGACTGTGCAAAGGTGAGAAGGTAATTCAAGGTTATCTAGACGCGAAAAATCCTCATGATACTTGGATAGCTGGGACATTTGCCATATCGTTCTGGCTGGTAAATCATATTTGGCATTTAGCAAAGTACAATCTAGGTCTTTCTAGTGTTTTGGGTGGAACGGGAATGTGTATATCAACTGATATTCTCGAGAAATTCGGATGGGGTGCAACTTGTTTAACTGAAGACATGGAATTCACTATGAAAGTTTTATTGATAGGAATACGGACTACATGGGCCCATGATGCCATCGTCTATGATGAGAAACCGCTAACATTTAAACAATCGTGGAAACAGAGAAAGCGGTGGGCACAAGGCCACTTCGACATTGCAGAGCGTTATATACCTAAAATGTTGTCAGAGGGTTTTAAACGACGTGATATTAGAATTCTAGACGGGGTTTTGCATCTGCTTCAACCACATTTTTTGATTTTATCAACGACTTTTGTTATATTAAGTTACGTATACTACATTACACCATTTTACACGAATATATTGTATGAAGTTTTACCGGTTGAGGTATGGACATTAATTGCTATTGGCCAGTATGTTTTCCCGCTAATCGTTTTAGCAAAGACTAAGGCGAACTGGAAGTCATGGTATTATGTTATATTTTATCCATTATTTGTCTACAGCTGGATTCCTATTACCTTTGTTGGCTTCTTGAATCGTCATGAACGGGAATGGAGTCATACCGAGCATACTAGGAGCTTGACCTATCATGATGTATTGGTTCCTGAATCGGAGGAATTTCCTAAAGAAAACTTTGTGGGAAAGCAGGCTATTAAGTAACAGACTACAACAATATAGTTAGCGTATCATCAAGTGAGGTGAGTATCTAACTCGCCTCTTTTTGTTAATCTATCGTAAATATTCTATACATCACCAGAGTGGTTTTATGTATATCCTAGTTAAGGTGCTGACTATATTAATAAGGAGGAAAATGAATGTTTGAACTTACCATAATAGTTGATTTTGAAGCTGCACATTTTATTCAGGATTATCCGGGGAAGTGTAGTAGGCTTCATGGTCATAATTGGAAGGTAGAAGTTGCAGTTTCTGGAAGCAAGCTAAATGAGCTTGGTATGCTTATTGATTTTCATGACCTAAAGGCGGAAGTTAAGCAAGTGATTGAAACATTAGATCACCGCTACCTCAATGAAATTGAGCCTTTTAATGTATGTAATCCAACTGCTGAAAATATTGCCAAGTATATTTATGAACAGCTTGTAAACCGACCAGCTTTTGTAGATGTTGCAGTGCGTGTCTTATCAGTCAAAGTTTGGGAGTCAGCTCATTCGGCTGTAACGTATTCAGAGGTGGCTAGATAATGCCTTTTGCCGCAAATATTGTTGAAATCTTTTCTTCCATACAGGGAGAAGGCAAGTACGTTGGGTGTAGGCAATTGTTCGTTCGTTTTGCCGGCTGCAACGCTTCCTGTAAATATTGTGATACTGCGGACAGCAGAAAACCTGCTCTAGTGGCGAAAGTTGAAGGGCATTCAGACTTGCGTGATTTTATAACAGTTCCTAATCCAATTCCAGCTGAAAGACTCCTAGAGTACATTATACAGCTATATAATAATAAACATCATTCAATCAGTCTTACTGGCGGTGAGCCGCTATGTCATGCTGATATGTTGTATTGGCTATTACCCCGTATTAAAGGAGTGAAGTATCTAGAGACAAATGGTACACTTCCAAAGGAGTTAGCAAGAGTATTACCATATGTTGATATCATAAGTATGGACATTAAATTACCTAGTGTAGCTGGGACTAATTATTGGGCAGAACATCGCGACTTTTTACGTTTAGCCAGTGAACGTGAGATGTTTGTTAAAATTGTTATTAGTGGAGAAACTACTGACTGTGAGTTTAATACAGCAATCCAACTGATTGCCGATGTTGATAGAGGAACGACTGTAATCTTGCAGCCTGTAACACCAATTAATGGTTGTGCAAGTGTAGCGCCTGCAAGGGTGCTCTTGTTGCAGAATGAGGCATTAAACCTTTTAAATGACGTTAGGGTTATACCGCAGACTCATAAATATATCGGACTACTGTGATAAAGCGAGACTTGCTTTAGAGGGCGCTATAACTTCGTTTGATACCAATCCAGGGAATGAGGGTTTCTTAATTCTATTCTCACATTAACGATACAGGTAAGAAGATTAAGAACGGCTTGGTGTCAACGGAGAAGCCCTTGATATTTAGGGGGGATAATTTGCAAATCCTATTAACAAATGATGATGGAATAACCGCACCCGGAATCCAAGCCCTATGGAATGAATTGACAAGTATTGCCGAAATAATCGTAGTTGCACCAGATAGTGAGCGAAGTGCAACAAGTCAAGCAATTACTGTTCATCAGCCTATTAGAGTTGATAAGCACTGTATTGGACACCCTAACATTTGTGCTTGGCGCATAGGAGGAACACCAACTGATTGTGTTAAAATGGCCATTGAATCTTTATTGGATCAACGGCCGGATTTAGTTGTCTCTGGAATTAATCAAGGCCCTAATCTTGGGACCGATGTGTTGTATTCTGGAACAGTGAGTGCTGCGATTGAGGCCGTACTGCATGGCATACCGGCAATTGCTATTTCACTAGATTCATGGGGTAATTCAGATTTTCAACCGGCGGCGCGTTTTGCTAAAAAGCTTGTTGGCTATATGGAGCGTAATTCTCTGCCGCCGGATACTTTGCTTAATGTTAATGTTCCCGGAGTGAAAATGGCGAAGTTCCATGGGGTTCAAATTACTAAATTAGGGGTTCGCCAATATGATAATACCTTTGATAAAAGGACGGATCCACGCGGGCGTACCTATTATTGGATGGGTGGTAAAGTGATTGATTCTGCTAATGATCAGGATACAGATGTTGTAGCGTTAAAAAGCGGTAAGATATCAGTTACACCTATTCACTTTGATCTTACTAATTATGCCATTATGGATATGCTTAAAGGTTGGAATATTAGCTGCTAGAACATTGAGAACGTTTTTATAGTACCTGGTATATTTAGGCGAATTCTGCATAAATTTACAGTAAAACTCCTGAGGAGGGAACTGTATGGCCAAAAGTACCAGAGGTGCACGTTTCGCCCCTAAAAGACAGATGCAAGAGACAGGAGTAGCCTTGCTTATTCTCAAGGGTGTTGTCGCTAGTTTAATTGTATCAATAGTGAGCGTACTCTTCTTATCAGGAATAAGTCTTATGACTGAAAACACATTTATTGAACAATACATGCAATATATAATGGTCGGAGTAACCATGATAAGCATATTTATGGGAAGTGTGTATGCAACGCAGAAGGCGGAATCAAAAGGGCTTATTATCGGAATGGTTATTGGAATGATCTACGTGCTTTTTTCTGTTGGATTAGGCTTAAAGCTAAGTCCTGAACCAGTTGTTTGGCTGGTATTAGTCAATAAATGTATCGCCGGACTAGCAGCTGGAGCATTAGGAGGATTAGTTGGCATAAATTTGTAGGCTTGAATTAGCTTATTGTGAAAGAGGCCATAAAGGTCTCTTTTTTTATGGCATTTACAGTTGATAAATAGTTTGGATTGTGGACAATTTAACCCTATAGATAAATTCTTGATAGATTATGCAGGAGTATTTATCGTAAAAGCGAATTATTATATATTTATTCAGTAAAAATTTTATGTAGATAGGGTGATTAAATGATTAAGGTCGCTATTATTGGCGGTACGGGAGTTTATGACCCGAACATATTAAATAACGTGTATCAAGAGGAAATCCCAACCCCATACGGGGTTGTAAAATTCCGGGTGGGTGAGTTTGCTGGTGAAAAGGTCGCCTTTATTCCGCGGCATGGTAGCTCTCATGCCATTCCGCCTCATCTCATTAATTATCGTGCGAATATATGGGCAATGAAGAAAGTTGGCGTTCAGAGTATAATTGCTACTACCGCAGTTGGTTCGCTCAATCTGACCATGAAGCCAGGTGACTTTGTTTTAGTTGACCAATTCCTCGATTTTACCAAGAATCGTATTAATACTTTTTTTGATGGGGGAACACGTGGCGTGGTTCATGTGGATCTGACGGATCCATATTGTCCTGTTCTGCGAGATAAGCTGTCTAAAGCTGCTAAAAAGGCTAACATATCTATTCATCAAAGCGGTACATATGTTTGCACAGAAGGTCCGCGATTTGAAACGCCAGCTGAAATAAAAATGTTTCAAAATATGGGTGGTGATTTGGTAGGTATGACCAATGTACCCGAGGCTGTTTTGGCTCGCGAAGCCGAGATGTGTTATGCGACGGTTTCTATGGTTACTAATTTTGGCGCAGGCATTTCAGCCAGTCCATTGACCCATAGTGAGGTTGTTGATACTATGGGCGCAAATAGCGAAAATATTAAGAAGTTAATCATGGCTGCTATAGAGGAGATTTCTATTGGTCTAGAACCAAAAGAATGTTGTTGTCATACTGCTCTTGCCGAGTACGGCGGATTTAAGCTTTAGGGGTGTTTTTATATGCAAGCAATGCAATGGGATGGGACTTGTCTGACTCTTTTAAACCAGACAATGCTGCCTAATAAAATAGAATATATTTGTTGCAACGATTATCGTGTTGTGGCCGATGCAATTAGACGGCTTGAAGTGCGGGGTGCGCCAGCGATAGGTGCTGCTGCGGCTTTCGCTTTTGTGCTTGGTGCACGCGAGGCTGCACAAGATACTGAGAGATTTTGGGATACAGTTCTTAATATGGTTCATGAACTTAAAATGACTCGCCCCACGGCCGTAAACTTGTTCTGGGCTCTTGAGCGTATGCTTAATTTAGTGCAGCACAATAAGCAGCAAGGCCGCGGGGTTGAAGAAATACTAGGCTTGTTAGAGAGAGAAGCTGCGGCAATTTTTGATGAGGATAAGAAAATTAATATAGAAATTTCAAAAAATGGTGCTGAGTTGTTTGCGAAAGATCATTCCGTGGCTGTTTTAACGCATTGTAATGCAGGAGCTCTTGCAACCGCGGCTCAAGGTACAGCACTTGGTGTCATTCGTGAGGCTTGGGCTGATGGAAGAATTAGCCGAGTATTCGCTGATGAAACCCGACCGCTATTACAAGGGGCTAGGCTTACTGCTTGGGAGTTGACGCAGGATGGCATACCTGTCACAATTATCACTGACAGTATGGCTGGCTGGGTAATGAAAAAGGGACTTGTACAAGCGGTTATTGTTGGCGCTGACCGAATTACTCTTAATGGTGATGTTGCTAATAAAATCGGTACATATAGTGTTGCCGTGCTTGCCAAAGAACACGGGATTCCATTTTACGTGGCGGCACCGACAACGACCTTTGATTTTTCGATGAAATGCGGCGATGACATACCAATTGAAGAACGCGATGCGAGTGAAGTTACTCGCTTTGCCGGCAATTGTATTGCTCCAGACGGTGTAGATGTATTTAACCCTGCTTTCGACGTTACCCCGAATAGGTTAGTTTCAGCAATTATAACCGAGTTTGGCGTAATTAGAGCACCATTTGATGTTGCTATCACTAAATTAAAAGTAATGAAAGGCGGTATATAGTTTGGAGTCAATAGTTCGCGATATGAAATTAGCCCCCCAAGGGCATGACAAGATTAATTGGGTACGGGAGTTTATGCCTGTTCTTAATATTTTAAATGATGAGCTTTCAACAACAAAACCATTAACTGGCCGAAATGTTGTTGTTACCATGCATTTGGAAGCAAAGACTGCATATCTTGCGATTGTATTAAAAAATGCCGGTGCCAATGTTACCGTTACTGGCAGTAACCCCTTATCTACACAAGATGATGTGGCGGCTGCCTTAGCTGATTCAGGGGTAAAGGTATTCGCTTGGTATAATGCTGATGATGCTGAGTATGACAGCTTTCTTCACAAAGCACTGGACACAAAACCAGAAATCATTATCGATGATGGCGGTGATTTAGTTTCTTTGCTTCACAATGAGCGTACCGAACTACTTGAGAATATTCTTGGCGGTTCGGAGGAAACAACGACTGGTGTAATCAGGCTTAAAACATTGGCTGCTCAAGGGAAACTCAGATTTCCAATGATTTCCGTAAATGACGCTTACTGTAAGTATCTATTCGATAACAGATATGGTACCGGTCAATCGACTTGGGATGGCATTATGCGGACAACAAATCTAACTGTAACCGGGAAAACAGTTGTTGTTGCCGGGTATGGCTGGTGCGGCAAAGGCGTTGCTATGCGGGCTAAAGGGCTAGGAGCCAATGTCATTGTTTCCGAGATCGATCCAATAAAGGCAATCGAAGCAGTATTTGATGGTTTCAGGGTAATGCCGATGGAAGAAGCGGCGGAATGTGGTGATATATTTGTCACACTGACTGGCTGCAAGGATGTAATTCGAAAGCAACATTTCGCCGGAATGAAGTCAGGGGCCATTATGGCTAATGCCGGCCATTTTGATGTTGAAATCAATAAGCAGGAATTGATAGATTGCGCACAATCCCAGCGTAAGGTTCGTAAGAATATTGAAGAGTTTGTGATGGCTGATGGCCGAAAACTTTATCTGTTGGCCGAGGGTCGCTTGGTTAATCTTGCGGCTGGTGATGGTCATCCTACAGAAATTATGGATTTGTCATTTGCCATGCAGGCGCTTGCAGTTCTCTATATTCTTAATCACCATAAAGAAATGGATAATGACGTCTTTAATTTGCCGAATGAATTGAATGAACGAGTTGCGTCTCTCAAGCTCCAGTCGATTGGCGTTCATATTGATACTTTAACGTCTGAACAAAAATCGTATATTGGTTTGGCATAATTCAGCAAAGGAGAGAGTTGCCTTGGACACTGCAGTGGAAGTCCGCGCAGGAATACTCAAAATTGGCTGTGCCTTACTAGAGAAAGGACTTGTAGCAGGAACATGGGGTAATATTAGTGCGCGTCTACCTGCAATTGATAGAATTGCCGTAACTCCGTCAGGCAGAAATTATCGTGACCTTGAAGATTCTGATATAGTTCTAACAGATTTGGAGGGCAATGTTATTGCTGGGCAACTTAAGCCTTCCTCTGAGTTGAAAATGCATTTAGAAATCTATAAAGCACGATCTGACGTCATGGCTATCATTCATACTCACAGTATTTTTGCCAGCAGTTGCGCTGTAGCCAATACATCTATTCCTCCCATTATAGAAGATTTGGTGCAGCTTATTGGTGGAAGTGTTGATGTGGCAAAATATGCGTTGCCAGGCACAAATGAGTTAGCTAAAAACGTTGTAGCGGCATTGGGAGATAAGGGAGCCGCATTGCTATGTAATCACGGTGTTGTGTGTTGCGGTGGAAATTTGTGTGAGGCATTTTTAGGTTGTGAATTGGTAGAGAGAGCAGCACAAATGTATATTTATGCGAGTCAACTAGGTGGGGCCAGAGAGCTTAGTCGGGAAGATGTGAAAGTTATGCATGATTTTTATTTGGAACATTATAGGCATCGCCAGAAAGGGTGATAAATGCTATGGCTAAAACATTACTAAAAAATGCTGATATTCTTATGAGTAATGGTGTAATTGAAAAAGGTGATATTCTTATTGATGGAAGTATTATTGCAGCAATTGGGATAATGCCCAGTGATTGTAAAGTTGATAAAATGATTGACTGTACCGATAAGCTTGCAATCCCTGGTTTGGTTAATACACATACTCATGCAGCAATGACACTGTTTCGTAGTTTCGCCGATGACATGCTCCTGATGGATTGGCTGCAACAAAAAATATGGCCGGCTGAAGCTAAGTTAACAGCAGATGATGTTTATTGGGGAACGATGTTGGCAATTGCTGAAATGTTGAAGTCCGGCACAACAACCTTCGCTGATATGTATTTCTTTATGCCGGAAGTAGCTAAGGCTGTGGCTGAAAGCGGCATACGCGCTGTTTTAGCGCGTGGAATGGCTGGGGTTGCACCAACGGCTGAATCAGCGCTTGTGGAGAGTGAGGCATTTTATAATCAGTTTCACAATGCGTCTGATGGACGCATAAAGGTTATGATTGGTCCACATGCCCCGTATACCTGCCCGCCGGATTATCTAAAGAAAGTGGTTTCATTGGCAGGACGGTTAGGGGCTGAAATTCACATACACTTGTCAGAGACACTTGACGAAGTGAAAAATTGTGAGCAGGAATATAAGATGTCTCCAATCAAACTGATGGATCAGTTAGGTGTTCTAGATTGCGGCGTACTAGCAGCGCACTGCGTGCATGTAACTGAAGATGATATTAATATCATGAAACAAAAAAATGTACGTGTTGCCCACAATCCTGGCAGTAATATGAAGCTTGCCAGCGGGATTGCCCCAATTCCTCAAATGCTCAAAACCGGTTTGGTTATAGGCTTGGGAACCGACGGAGCGTCTAGCAATAATAATCTAGATATGCTAGAGGAAATTCGGCTAGTTGCAACATTGCATAAGGCGAACACTCTTAATCCGCTGGTAGTACCAGCAGGTGAGGCCGTACGAATGGCAACAAGCGGTGGTGCACGGGCTTTAGGGTTAGAAAAAGCTATTGGTGCTATCGAAGTGGGGCTTAAAGCAGATATTGTTTTGATGGATATGAGCGGCTTACACTGGTATCCGCGCTATGACAAACTTTCACTGCTAGCGTATTCGGCTGGACAAGGCGATGTTGACACAGTTATAGTGAACGGAGATATTTTAGTTGAAAAGCGGCAATTAACTACGATTGATGAAGAACAATTAAAATTTGAGGTTCAGAATAGAGGTATCCGACTTACTAGCTTGACGTAAGACTGTTCTTCTAAGAAAAAATTCGCAGATTTACAAGGATTCTAGTCAATCAAAGAGAATTTATAATTCATAGATAGTTTTTTGAATACAAACCTCCTAATTGGAACGGCAAAGATTGTTTTTTATTAATAAAAGGGAGAGGACTAACATGAATGCATTAAATTTTTACTCTTCAAACTATCACAATCAATTAGTATGCCGCCGCAAAACGTGTACAATACGCCGTGGGGATAAATCCGAGAAGTATCGGGAAGGCGATATTGTATGGGTCACAGTTGGAAAGAGGTTTGCTCAAAGAAAAAAGATTTTTACAGCTGTTATTGACAGAGTATTAGTGAAGCAAGTTTCGCAGCTCACTAAAGAGGATTTACAAGGTGAAAACCCTGATATTACGAACATAGATGATTTAATCATTTTTTTAAAATCTATTTATGAGAAAACCTTTACACCAACCGACTTAGTAACAGTGGTGTATTTCTCGGAAATCATTGAGTAAGCAAGTTAAATTAAATATATAATACATATCTCAGAAGGAGTGTTAGCTATGTCTAAAAAGAAAATTCCAGTAGGTATCTCAGCACGCCATGTACACGTTTCACGTGAAGATCTCGATATTCTGTATGGTAAAGGGTATCAACTCACCGTTAAAAAAGATCTGTCTCAACCAGGACAATTTGCCTGTAATGAAACAGTTGATCTAGTGACTGAAAAAAGTACTTTTAAAAACGTTCGTATTTTAGGACCAGAACGTAAGGCTACTCAGGTAGAATTATCCATGACTGACGCTATGAAATTACGTTTAAATCCTCCTGTCCGCGATTCTGGGGATCTTCAAGGGTCTGCAGGCGTTACAATTGTCGGTCCACAAGGAACAGTCAAGATTGAACAAGGTGTTATCGTTGCATGCCGCCACATTCATATGACTCCTGCTGATGCAGAGTTATATGGTGTGAAAGATAAAGAGGTTGTAAAGGTTAAATGCGATGGCGAACGTGGCTTGGTTTTTGATAAAGTACTAATCCGTGTAAATGATCAGTATAAACTCGAAATGCACGTTGATACAGATGAAGGAAATGCAGCTCTACTAGGTAACAGTAGTACAATCGAATTAGCAAAGTAATGCAATAATGAGCACCCGTGGTAGACACGGGTGCTTTTTTATGGATTTTTTTGACATTTGAAGGATTTCTTTTTTGAATTACGAAGTACTATAATATAGCAAAAATTAATAATTTTTAATGAATAGTGAATTATATGTCTTATCAAATTAAGCGACCAGCATGCCAAAAGAATGGGAGGAGAAAAAATGCCGAGACCAGTGTTTAACCAAGAAAGGTGTAAAGGTTGTGGGCTTTGTACAAAGGCATGTGCAAAGGGAATAGTCGTTCTGTCTAACAAATTTAACAGTAAAGGCTATCGTCCTGCTACTTGTTCGGATGAATCAAAATGTGTCGGTTGTTTGCTTTGCGCTAAAACTTGTCCAGACTTAGTTATAGAGATTCACAAATAGATCAATGGGGGAGGATATACTGTGGCCGAGAAAGTATTGATGAAAGGCAATGAAGCCATCGGAGAAGCGGCAATAGTTGCTGGGTGTCGCCATTATTTTGGTTATCCCATTACTCCGCAGACAGAATTAACAGAGTATATGTCGAGACGGATGCCTAAAGTTGATGGAGTCTTTTTACAAGCTGAAAGTGAAGTTGCAGCCATCAATATGGTTTATGGAGCTGCTGGGGCTGGAGCTAGAGTTATGACATCTTCATCCAGTCCAGGCATTAGCTTGAAACAAGAAGGTATCTCATATATCGCCGGTGCCGAACTTCCCTGTGTTATTGTAAATATGATGCGCGGCGGGCCAGGGCTGGGAAGCATTCAGCCTGCTCAAGGCGATTATTTTCAGGCCACTAAAGGCGGTGGTCACGGTGACTATCATAACATAGTGCTCGCACCGAATTCAGTACAAGAACTTGTCGATATTACTGTCCTCTCGTTTGATTTGGCTGATCAATATCGCAATCCAGTGATGATATTGGGAGATGGCGCGCTAGGACAAATGATGGAGCCGGCCGAATTTCATTCAAGTAATACTGGGCTTGTTAAAAAGCCTTGGGCTGCAGCAGGAATGAGAGGACGAGGTAAGCCAAACATCATTAACTCCTTATACTTACAACCAGAAGCCTTAGAACAGCATAATATTCACTTACAAAGAAAATATGCTTTGATAAAAGAAAATGAAATTCGTTATGAAGAAATTAAAACAGAAGATGCAGAACTTGTGCTTGTCGCCTATGGTATTACATCTCGTATTGCGAGATCTGCGATGGAAAGAGCACGCGCGGAAGGAATGAAAGTCGGTATGTTCCGGCCAATATCACTATGGCCTTTTCCAGAACAGCAATTGGCTAAATCTGCAGAGAATGCATCAGCTCTTTTGACTTTGGAATTGAGCGCTGGGCAAATGATTGAAGATGTTAGATTGTCAGTTGGTAATATCAAGCCGGTACATTTTTATGGCCGGACCGGTGGTATGATGCCTAGTCCTCAAGAGATATATCAAGAAATTGTCAATATTATGAATGGTAAGGGGGGCAAATAAAATGACCGAAAAACTATTTGCCAGGCCTAAATCGTTAACAGATGTCTCAACCCATTATTGTCCAGGATGTCATCATGGCATTATTCACCGACTCATTGCTGAAGTAATTGATGAGCTCGATGTCCAGGATAAAACAATTGGTGTAGCGCCAGTAGGTTGTTCAGTTTTATGTTATGATTACTTTAATTTTGATATGATTGAAGCAGCGCATGGCCGTGCACCAGCAACAGCTACCGGCGTTAAGCGGGTGCATCCTGATGCTGTAGTCTTTTCTTATCAAGGGGATGGCGACTTAGCAGCTATTGGGACTGCTGAAATTGTTCATGCAGCAGCACGTGGTGAAAAAATCACGACTGTTTTTGTAAATAATGCTATTTATGGCATGACTGGCGGCCAAATGGCACCGACGACTCTTGTTAATCAGGTAACGACAACATCACCTTATGGACGCAATCCTAATTTTACCGGAATGCCTATAAAAATGTCAGAAATGCTTGCAACACTTGACGGTGCTAAATATATTGCCCGTGTTGCTGTAAATAATCCTGTTAACATGATAAAAGCTAAAAAGGCAATAAAGCAGGCTTTTGAGATTCAGCTAAATGGGCTAGGTTTTGCATTGGTAGAGGTGCTATCAATATGTCCTACCAACTGGGGAATGAGCCCGCTGGAAGCAGTTGAATGGATGGAAAAGAATATGGTACCCTATTATCCGCTCGGTGTGTTCAAAGTGCCAGAGGAGGTGGCAAAATGACACATGAAATGATTATGTCAGGCTTTGGGGGACAAGGCATTATGCTGATGGGGCAGCTTATGACCTATGCGGGTATGATTGAAGAAAAGAATGTTTCATGGATACCGTCGTACGGACCAGAGATGCGTGGTGGGACGGCTTACTGTTCGGTCATCGTATCAGACGAACCGATTGGAGCCCCTATGGTATCAGAGCCCAATATTGTTGTTGCAATGAACTTGCCATCGCTACATAAATTTGAACCTGTGATTCATCCAGGTGGTGCTCTGATTATCAATAGTTCGCTGATTGATCAGGAAGCAAAAAGAACTGATATTAAGATATTTAAAATTCCAGCAAATGATATTGCAGATGAGCTTGGCAACGCGAAAGTTACTAACATGGTAGTACTGGGAGCGATTGTTGCTGCCACTTCGTGTATAGAACTTGAATCGGTTTTAAAAGCTTTTACAAAAATGTTTGCAAAAAAACCTGCCTTGCTGGAAATAAACGAAAAGGCACTTCGGCGTGGGGCTGAATATATTCAAAAAAATTGCTAAAACATCAAAAACAATGTATTCTAGATATCTAGGATACATTGTTTTTTTTATTACATTTATTGGCAGGAATATGACCTTTATCAGCGAATAACATATACAGCTAATTATTAGGGTGGTAGATTAAATGGCAAAACCGCTAGTTCACCTAGCAATCATTGATGCTGTGATGGCCGTAGTTCCAGGGGCTTTTATTATTGTTAATGATCAGGGCAAAATAACTCAAATTCGTATGTCTTCATCATTAAGACCTATCTTAAAGCATTGCATACAATGTAATTTCGAGCGATGTTTAAAAATGGTATTTGGTATTGAAACGGCTTCTACTATTATAAGTGCTTATTCTGCGTGCCTAGATACTCAAAGTTTAACTGATGTCGTGCGCGTTAAGCACTGTACTTCGCATGGATTTGCAGAATATTTAGAATGGGAGTTTGCACCAATTAATGATGGTAATGGAGTTGTAGTTTTTATTAAAGATGTTACTGAAAGCGTACTTATCGAAGAAGAGTTTATTTCCATGTCGGAGCAATACGAGTCAGTTAATAGAGAGCGCTGCGTTGCAATGACTAATTTAGATTTTCATTTGATGGATCTAGAGCAGGCCCATAAAAAGGTTGCTGCGCTCTATCGCATCACGTCGATTGTGCAACGGACCGTTAATGAGCGGGAAGTTTTAGGGGAAATCTTAGATGGTATTACTCGAGAATTAGGATTTAGTAATGTGGCTATAATGCTTTTAGATGATAATACTAATGAATTAAGAGTTACAGCTTTTCGGGGGCAGTTTGATCCATCAATTAAAGTTCGCTTAGGACAGGGGATTACGGGGACGGTTGCTCAAAGTCGTGAATTGATCTATGTCGAGGATGTTAGTAACGATCCTCGCTATATTGAATCTAGACATAAGTGCATGAGTGAAGTAGCAGTACCTCTAATTGTGCAGGATAGAGTTGTTGGTGTTTTAAATATCGAGATGGATGATGGAAGGACTCTGCAGACATATGACTTAGATTTGTTGCGGTCACTTGCAAGTCAAATTGCAATTACTATTGCTCACGCCAATCATGTTGCGGCAGTAGAAATGCAAGCAATTACGGATGGTTTGACCGGGCTTTACAATTATCGTTATTTTCGAGCGATGATCGATCAAGAGTTTAAAAGGGCACTTCGGTATAAACGGCCACTGTCTCTCATCATGATGGATATAGATTACTTTAAAAACTACAATGATAGGAACGGACATAGAGCAGGGGATGAAGCATTACGTGTCATTTCCCGAATTATCAGTAACCATTGCCGTGATGTTGATTTTGCTGTTCGGTATGGTGGTGAAGAATTTGCTATTATTTTACCTGAGACTAAAGGAGAAGAAGCGGTTATTTTAGCAGAAAGATTGCGCCAATCAATAGCCGATCATTGCTTTAACAATGAGGAACTTCAACCGAATGGAAACGTAACAATTAGCATTGGGGTTGCTAGCTACCCGAACGATGCATGTTCTGTTGAAGAACTAATTGATCATGCTGATTCGTCTTTATATCAGGCTAAAATCTGTCGTAATATGGTCGTTATCTATAATAAAAAAAATCACGATAATCAATCCTAATTATTGTATAGGGCGCTTAGGTAGGTAAGCCGATTGAAATGTGCTTTTCATTTCAACCGGCTTTTATTTTATTGCACCATACTGGCTTAGTGTATCATAACATATTATAGGAGCACTAAGAGGTGATAAGGGTATGATTATTAAAATGAATAATAAAAAAACATCGTTAAATCGTACAGTTGGGCTTGCTCTTAGTGGTGGTGGATTACGAGGGACAGCGCATATCGGTGTATTAAAAGCACTACTCGATTATAATATCCCGATTCATTATATTTCAGGTACAAGCGCAGGAGCTATAGTTGCAGCTATGTTTGCATGTGGCTATTCACCCCGCCAAATGGAAAAGATCATTGAAAATGTGGATATTCAGCGTCTAATCGATTTAAAGGTCACAGTGCCAGATTTAATTAAGCATGGGGTCAAGTGGATGATGAGTGGTATGTTTAGATTTTGGTCGGTATTACCAGCGGGTCTGATAAAAGGTGATAAAATCGAAGAGTTTTTGGCTGATTTATGGAAAGATAGAACCGTGCGTGATACCCAAATCCCAATAGCAATAACCGCTGTTGATATTAATACTGCAGATACAGTATTCTTCACCACACCAGTTCCAGGTAGTCGTGCAATTCTAAATGCTAGATATTATCACAACACCTTATTAACAGAAGCGGTTAGATCAAGTATCTCAATACCGGGAATCTTTTTTCCGAAAAAGTATCGTGGGATGACTCTAGTAGATGGTGCGGTGAAGAACAATCTTCCAACAGATATATTAAGGCATATGGGTGCAGACGTCGTTATAGCCGTGGACTTAGGATATTCGGGACAGGAAAATTTTGATATAAAAACAGTCGGAGAAATTCTAATGCAATGTATAGATATAATGGGTCGAGAGGTCACAATTCTGAAAGCCGAGCAATATGCCGACGTTATTATCAGACCGGTAATAACTGACATTGACTTTCATGACCTTAAGCAGGCTAAAAAATGTATAAAAAGGGGCCAAAAGGCGATTACAGATAGGTTAGAAGATATTAATCGATTAACAAACAGCTAATATTATTAGAATCGTTTATGTTATCAATATCAAAATTATCCGCGTCAGTATCAGCTTTGGTATTGATGCGGATAATTTTATTTAGTAAGAAAGCTCATGAGGGATTTGCTTACTCAAAAAAATGTTTGTCCCAAAGGTATTGTTTTTCTGCATTATACCTGTAAAATGGTAATTAGGAAACTTCCGGAAGTTTATTTAACTTGTATGGTAAATTACGGCAGATTTATTACTTCCGATAATTTATAGTTATCGGAAGTTGAGAACTATTTCTTGGAGAGGAGATAACTTTTCAGATGACTACGGACAATAAAGAATTCGTTTTGCGTAAAAATGATCTTATTGAGAATAACGAAAAATTATCGCAAAAAAGCAAAAACCGCATGAGAAAATCTAAAGCTAGTAATACATTACGGGCCTATGAGGCTGACTGGATGGATTTTTATGACTGGTGCTCATATCATAGCCTTAAGTCTTTGCCAGCCGAGCCAGAAACCATCGTTAACTACATTAATGATTTAGCAGACAATGCTAAAGCGAATACGGTTTCAAGGCGCCTAAGCGCAATTTCAGAAAATCATATAGCCGCCGGTTATGAGGATAATAATCCCTGTCGCGGCGGCTTAGTCAGAAATGCTTTGGATGCAATAAAACGTGAAAAAGGTACTATTCAGCGTGGCAAGGCTCCCCTACTATTTGAAGATTTACAGGATATAGCTCAATACTTTGACATTAATGATATTGTTGGAATACGGGATAAAGCACTTCTGCTTACAGGATTTATGGGTGCCTTCCGCCGTTCCGAGCTTGTTAAAATTAATGTAGAGGATTTAAACTTTTCTCGTGACGGTGTCATTATCTTAGTACACCAATCAAAAGGTGACCAAGAGGGTCAAGGAGAATATGTTGCCATTCCTTATAATACAGATTCCAGTGTATGTGCAGTTGTGGGGCTGAAAAGCTGGCTTGATATTGCACAGCTTAAAATAGGTCCCCTCTTCCGCCCTTTTAATAAATATAAGCAGATACGCGATAGACGTTTAACAGATAAATCAGTGGCTATTATTGTTAAAAAATATGCTGCTTTAGCTGGTCGAAATGCCGATAATTTTGCAGGCCATAGCTTAAGACGAGGTTTTGCTACGAGTGCCGCTCAACATGATGTTGACGAACGCACGATTATGCAGCAAACTCGTCATAAATCTGAGAAAATGGTTCGGCGATATATTGAGCAAGGCAACCTATTTAAGAATAACGCTCTTAATAAGATGTTTTAAAGAAGCTATATTTACATAAAATATTTTATCGGACGCATGATCCTCTATTCTTTTCCAAATACAAAGGGTGCAAATCCAATTTTGGACCACAGGGCATTGTAGACGATTCGTAATACTGAATCAATCCTCCGTTTAAGAACCTTCTTTAATTCGACAAGCGAATTAAAGTAGAGCTTATCGTGCTCATAAGCACTATTGTTTGCAGCTTGACGATAGAACTGCAGCGATTTTTCGATCAGGTTTGATATTGCTGAGAGATTCATATACATCGCAACCATAGTATCAGAAGTTAGGTCATCGTTTAATGATAGAGTATCTTTGTACTTACCTTTCGTCTCGAGTAAAATTTGAATAGCATCTAATTCAGAATAAGTGTCTGCTTTTAATGTTGTATTATTAACTACTTGGTTAAGAATGTTAATCAGCATATCTTCAAAAGTGTTAACAAGCTCTAGGAGCGGCTGCAGTTGTGTGGGCTGATTATCCAAGCGTAGCATGACTTCTTGTTGTATTGCGTTTTCTATGAGTAAGGCATACTGACAAACACGCATTTTCCAATCACCTCTTTGATGGTAAAACAGCCCATTTCACGTTGAAATAGGCTGTTTTTTTAATTAATTACTATCAGCGCGCAGTTTTCCACCTTGACCAAGATGTTCCTTACTTATTTCTCGAATAATGATCGTTACTGCACTAGGTGGGCAAGATGCTGTTTCCGATATCGCTTCAGTAACACGCTTTACTAATTCTCTTCGTTGGTCAACAGTGCGCCCTTCTAACATATCAATTTGAACGATTGGCATTCGATATATCCTCCTTGTTATAGATTAGTCATTAAATTCGGCATATGTATTTCAATTCCTTTAATAATCAGAATGAAAAACGGCCTTGCCCTGCAATATTGGCAAGGTCAAGGCCGCTTTATTTTATTACATAAATAATTTTACTAGAGTATAGCCAACAAGACATCCAGTGCTAACCCCAATTAGGCCAGGCATTAGGAAACTATGATTGATAACAAATTTCCCAATACGAGTCGTACCTGAACGGTCAAAGCCGATACAGGCCAGATCGCTTGGATAAGTTGGGAGTACGAAATATCCATAGGCTGCGGGAAAGAAGGCAACCATCATTTTAGGATCTACACCAAGACTAAGTCCTAAAGGAGCGATGGCGGCAAGCGCAGCGGCTTGACTATTAACTAATTTAGAAGTTAGAAACAATACAAGTGCATAGGTCCATGGCTGGCTAACAACAACTCCTGCAAGAGTAGTCTTAAGTAATTGAAAATGGGCATCAAAGAAAGTGTCAGCCATCCATGCAACACCGAATACAGAAATAACCGCAACAGCACCCGCTTTGAATACTGTACTATTAGAAATTTCACGGGAATTTACTTTACATGTCATTAAGATGATGGCACCAGCCATCAGCATTAGCATTTGAATAACCAAATTCATAGAAAGCGGCTTCATTTTTCCAGGCAGGCCAAACGAGGGACGTAAATCTGGAAATGCGCCGAAGATAACTACCACTGCAATGGCCGCAAAGAATATCAAGGTCGCCCGATAAGCTTCCTTAGGGAACTTTTGCCCTATCAGGGTTTGAGATTCGCCATAGATAAATGAGTATTGTTCAGGATCCTTAAGTTTGGCTTGAAATTCTTCATCTTTGTCTAGAGATTTGCCACGACGCAAGCTCCAAGCGGCGGCGACTAGTACTCCGGCCAGTGAAGCCGGTATTGCGACCGATAATAATTCGACGATACCAATCGCATGTCCTATACCCTGGGCTGCAGCAAACATGGAAACCATTGATACAACGGCAACTGAAACTGGTGATGCACAAATGCCCATTTGAGCTGCGACGGAAGCAACGGCCATTGGTCGTTCTGGGCGAATGTTCTGTTTAATCGCGATGTCGTAAATAATTGGGAACATAGTATAAACAACATGACCAGTTCCACATAAGAATGTTAACGACCATGTTGTTAGGGGAGCAAGGATGGTGATAAAAGCCGGATGCCGACGTAATAACCGCTCTGCGAATTGCATCATGACATTAAGTCCACCAGCTGTCTGTAGTACAGAGGCACAGCCAATAACCGCTAATATGGTGAGCATGACGTCAACTGGAGGTTTACCAGGCTGCAAACCAAAAACAAAAGTAAGAATAAAAAGGCCTATACCGCCAATGAGTCCTAGTCCCATGCCGCCATACCGCGTGCCAAGTAGTAAGCATCCCAAGATGACTACAATTTGCAATGAAATCATAACTAATACTTTCCTCCTGTCTTATTTTTTGAATTGCAATATATATTGCTCTCCTTATTATAGCGTGACAGAATGAGGATCACCGATTAGTTAAGTTTATTCAAGATTTTGTAATTAAAATAAATGGCTTTAGTGTACTTTCAATCTTTACTGCATAAAGAACGGGTTAGTTTTAAGAATATTATAGTGGTACTTAGAAATTGGCCGCCCTATTGAGCCATAACATACATTGACAGTTAGAAGTTCAATTGAAGTCAGATATTTTAGATATTTTCGCATCGATACTTGTGATAGGCCAACAGTTTCGGCCATGGTTTCTGCGGTGAAATCTTCTTGGTTTTTCACAATACATTTCCATACCCTTCTCATTGTATGCTGATCAAGACCTTTTGGGAGTTCGTTTGTTTCAGATGGTGTGAGTTGATTGAAAATTTGCGTATCAAGTGCTGGTTGACTTAGCTGCTCTTGTTGTTCAATAAACTTAAGCCGTTGCTTATAGCCAGTTAAAGCCGATTTGAAGCGTTCAAATTCAAAGGGCTTAATCAGATAGTCGACTGCGCCCTGACGCAAGGCACTTTGAACTGACTGCTTATCGCGAGCCGCAGTTACCAAAATGACATCGATTCCATATTGTTGCCTGCGTATGGCTGATAATAGTTCGAGTCCATTCATGCCAGGCATAAAAACATCCAGCAAAACTAAATCGACAGTGTTATCCTCAAGAAAAGATAAGGCATCTTTTCCATTATTTACAATGGATGACAAAGTAAAACCGTCTAATTTTTCCAAGAAGCGTCGGTTGAGTTCGGCCACCATCGGATCGTCTTCAACAATTAATACTCTTAACATGTGCATTCACCTACACTTTCATAGGGTATTAAAACTTGAAATATTGTTTGGTCATTTAGCCTGTTATATCGAATTTTTCCATTAAGCCGTTCGAGGCTAATCTTTACTAGATGAAGTCCAATGCCACGTTCAGTGGACTTAGTAGAGACACCCATATCAAAAATATGGTCTGCGACATCAGGGTTGATACCAAGGCCTGTGTCTATTACCTCAATCGAAAGTAGGCCTGCGTTATATCCGATAAACAGCCGAACTTCCATTTTAGGAGAGTTTAAAACAGCTTCAAAGGCATTTTCAAGCAGATTACCGATGATGGTAACAAGCTCATGGGTCAATTCTTCGTTAGGAGTTTGTGGTAAAAAACTGTTATCATCTAATTGAATCATAATATGTTTTTCGCGAGCCAGACTCAGTTTGCTTAATATGAAACCGGCAAGTACGGGATTGCGGATGCGCCTTCCAACATGTGTGACTTCGGCCTTATGTTCATTAGCAATACGATGGATGTACGATGCGAGCAAATCATAGTTTTCGAGCTGAACCATACCTAAAATGACATGAAGTTGATTCATAAATTCATGTGACTGGGCACGAAGTGCATCAACATAATCACGAACACCTGTTAGCTCTTCTGCTAATAATTTGGCTTCCGTTTTGTCACGAAAGGTAGCGATGGCGCCGACAATAGTCCCATTTACTATGAGCGGGACTCGGTTTACGAGCACCGATATGCCAAAAAGATCCTGTTCCTGGTTGAGTTCCATTTTTCCAGTTTGGACAATCTCCATTAAGTGCATATTTGGTACAAATTCAGTCACTTGCCGGCCTAAAGGGTCTGCTGTAATTCCACTAAGCAGTAATATCCGTTTGCTTTCCTCATTGAGTAAGGTAATTATTCCGGTATGATCGATAGCAATGATGGCCTCCCTCACTGATTGTAGCATCACACTGCGCTCTTCAAGCTGTTTAGCAATGATTTCTGGTTCTAAGCCATAAAGCGTTGACTTAATGTTTTTAGCCAAATACAAAGCTCCTAAAATCCCAATACCTAGGCCTACCACCATCGCCACGAATAATACCATTTGTGCCTTTTGTACTGCATCTTGAACGTACTTCATAAGGATGCCTACTAGGACAACTCCTACCTGTTGGCCATCAGGACCGTAAACAGGCGTAAAGGCTCGTAAGGAATACCCCATAGTTCCCACAGCCTCCGACAAATATTCTTTCCCTTTCATCGCCTCAACTTCATCGCCACCCACTAGATGGAGCCCAACCATCCTGGGAAGCGGATGAGATTTGCGAATCCCGGACATATCGAGAACGACAATAAATTGAACATTTGCCAGCGTTTTAATCTCATTCGCATATTGTTGGATTTGGCTTATGTCTCGCTTACCCGTCAGGCCCTCAATGATTATCGGTGAATGCGCGACAATTCTAGCAATGCTTATAGCCTGCCGACCCATACCACCCTTCACTTCATCAGCAATACTGCGAGAAACCAACAGACTAGTTACTAAGAGTACTATTCCGACAACAGTAATCACCAAGAAAATAATTTTTGTTTTAAGTTTTAGTTTGATTTTCAATTACGCACCTGCTTACCTCTTATGCCTTAATTCTAATAGAACTCTCATGTTTAGCGTAAAATCCTTTTTCTGCGGATAGGGCTGTAATAAAGTCTCATCAATATAAAAAAGCGGCTTACAACCTATCAATTTTATGAAGGGTAAGCCACTCTTTGATTAGATATTTTCAATCAAGCTCGCCACATTTTTTTTTTGCTCGCTTATGCCACCATAGGCCAACATATACCAAGATCACGAGCAATATGATTGCGATTAGGCGCGTCATGTTCTCATTGGCGAAAACAATATCATGCCCAAGCATGACTTTAATTATAACTGGCGGGAGTTTACCTAAAAAGGTAGCCCAAAAGAAATTCCTAAACGACATCCGGCTAATAGCTGCAACTGCAGTTATTATGCCAGAGGGAGCAAGGGGCAATAGCCGTGCAAATAGTAAGAGCTTAAAGCCGTTAGCTGCACTGTAATCATCTACCTGTTTAAGATAGGGGCTTTTTATTATCCAGCCTTCTATAGCACTACGGAAAAAATAACGGGCAAATATATACATAACTACCGCGCCGACTACTTCACCTACCCACGAAATAATTGTGCCCCAAAATAAGCCGTAAATAATACCAGTTGCTCCTGATAAGATCATAAAGGGGAATACGATTGTGAAGGTCATTATGACAAATAATGCAATAATGGCCACAATTGTCCAATGGCCGAAGGACCGTAAGTACTCAGCTAATGCAGCGATGTCACCGTGTTTAATAATGGCGTAGACTTGATAAAAAAAGTCCGGTTGCCAAATATATAACATCGCTAAAAATATCATAATAAAAAGCCAGCTTAGTAATTTATTCATAAACAACCCCGAATTCTCTTGAAATAATCTACTAGAGTATATTAGACTTTATTCTAAAAAGCAACATCTTGACGTCTAAAACCCTATAAGCTAAAAAAATCAGCACTGCGAATGCAGTGCTGAAGTTGTCCTTCATTCACCTATCTCGCTTTGAAATATGTTACAAGAACTGCCTAACCAGTTTACACAGTCGGAACACTTTCTTGTAAAATTATCGGGAGATACGTTTAAAAGAGAATAGCCGTATCCCATCGCGCTAATAATATGTTCAAACTCTTGACATTCTTCAGCTATACTGCACAAAATTTGATCTGGATAAGCATTTTTCATCTAAGCACCTCCACTACTATTTTATTGTAGTGTGTGCCTAAAATCTTTAAAATAATTGAAAAAATTTAGTTGACTAATGTATAATTCATGCGTGTATAGTGCACATTAGTAGTGTAAATTTTCTCCTCTCCCATAATTGGCGGTTAAAAACCGCCTCTTTTTTTTAGTGACAGAATATCATCATATATGATGAACCAAACCATTTGACTAAGGCCGGCCGAACGAGATTAAAGCGATCAGACGTTGATAAAGTCCATTCTACAGCTTTTCTAGCTTCAAGAAGTATTCTAGTATCTTTTAAAATATCCGCAATTTTTAAGTCAGGCATACCATGCTGTCTTGTGCCGAAAAACTGACCTGGACCTCTTAGACGGAGATCTTCTTCTGCAAGCATGAAACCATCATTCGTTTTGGTAAGGATGGTTAATCGTTCTTTGGTGTCTTCATTTTTGGTATCTGAAATCAAAATGCAATAGGATAGATGAACACCACGCCCGATTCGCCCCCGTAGCTGATGCAGTTGGGCAAGACCAAATCGATCAGCGCCTTCAATCACCATGACTGTAGCATTAGGCACATTGACACCTACTTCAATGACCGTAGTCGCGATTAAAACCTTTAGTTGACCACTATAGAAATTAGCCATAATGGCTTCCTTATCTTTGTTGTTCATTTTACCATGAATAAGTCCACAAGGAATGTTTTTAAGATAGCCGCTCGTAAGCTCATCATACATTGTCACAGCGGCTTGGGCTTCGATTTTTTCTGATTCTTCAACGAGTGGGCAAACTACATAAGCCTGACGGCCTTTTCCTGCTTCAGAAGACACAAACTCATAAACTCGCTTGCGTGCAGCGCTGTCACGGATAAAAGTTCTAATCGGCTTGCGACCCGGAGGTAGCTGCCGAATACTTGATATATCCAAGTCACCATAGACGGTAAGGGCTAAAGTCCGAGGAATTGGTGTAGCGGTCATAACTAGTACATCAGGCATAGCTCCTTTTTGCTGAAGACGGGCACGCTGTAACACTCCAAACCGATGTTGTTCGTCAGTTACGACAAGTCCTAAGTTGTTAAATTCTACATCATCTTGAATTAGGGCATGAGTGCCAACGACGATATTAGCTTGTCCTTGTTTTATTTTTTGCAGGATTTCCTGTCGCCTGTGTTTGGCAAGTCTGCCAGTAAGCAGAGCTACTCTTACACCAAATGGCTTGAAAAGGGCGGTTAAACTTTCATAATGCTGTTCACTAAGGATTTCGGTTGGGGCCATCATGGCCCCTTGAAAGCCGTTCTCAACTGTTTTGGCTAAGGCGAGAGCAGCCACAATGGTTTTTCCCGAGCCAACATCTCCTTGGATTAACCTTTGCATTGCAACAGTATCTTCCATATCAGTCTTGATTTCAGTTAAAACGTGTTTTTGGTCATTGGTTAGTCCAAAGGGAAGGCTACTCATGATTTTCTTTATTAAATCACCATCTTGACTATGCTTTATGCCAATACAGCGGTGCTTGTTCTTATGTTTCATGTAAGACAGACCGCATTGTAAGAGATAAAGTTCTTCAAAAGCTAGACGATGGTGTGCTTTGGCTAATAAGTCAGTGTCTTGGGGAAAGTGGATATTTAAGATGGCATTGTATCGGTCCAATAATGCATATTGCTGGACAATTGCCTGCGGCAATATCTCAACATCGTTTTTATTTTGTCCGTTGCCAAGGATTTGCCATAGTAATGATCTTAACCATTTTTGACTAATATTTTCGTTTGCTGGGTATATGGGAACAATGCGGCCTGTGTTGATCAGGTCACTACTGTCAATTGTTTCAATTTCGGGGTTTAAAATCTCACTTTGGGAAAATTTCATTTGGACTTTACCGGAAATAATTAGATCCATACCAATTTTCAGAGACTTTTTCTTATATGGTTGATTGAACCAGACCAAGTTAGCTACACCTGTTTTATCTTGTACCCTCGCCTTAGTAATAATCATATTGGGGCGTGGCTTTGTATCAATAATATTTAATACTTTAGCTTGAAATGTTTCTACAGAGCCACAGATCAACGCATTAATTGGTTTCAATATACTGCGATCCTCATAACGGCGTGGATAATGCTCAATAAGATCATAAATAGTAAATATACCCAGTTTATTAAGGAGTCCTGCCTTGGAAGGACCTACTCCTTTTAAATACTGGATGCTTTTTGACCACGGGTCGTGCAAAAAATCACCTCGCAAAAATAGGCAAAGAAATTCTTTGCCTATTTTTTACACATTAAATTATTGAGTTCACATACTAAGGCATCAACATCGATTCCATGCATTTTTGCACCGTTCTCTATCGTCTCATTAGTTGAACCCATGCAACCGATACAGCCCATTCCGTGTTTCATAAAAATTTCACGAGCATCAGGATGTGACCGTAGGGCCTCAATTATTGGGGTGTTTTTATCCATCATGTTCTTCCCCTCCCCCACTTCATTGTTATTGAATATTCTATAAATACCCTCAGAATCCTGCCTGGTATTTATATATAGTGCTTTTTATATAATGTTTATGCTATAGACTTGCGTAATATTAGTCAAATGTGCTAAAATAGTAATGTTATTGTACTTGGGGATATTGTCCTTCATTAAAGGAGGTGGAATAGATGGCAAATGTTTGTGATATCTGCGCTAAAGGTGAAACTAGCGGCTTTAATGTCAGCCACTCCCACTTGAAAACAAAACGCACTTGGAAACCAAACATCCAGCGCGTAAAAGCAATGGTAAAAGGCGAAGTTAAGAAAGTTAATGTTTGCACCCGTTGCTTGCGTTCTGGCAAAGTTCAGCGTGCTATCTAATTGGTATGTGTTGTTGTTACAATAAAAAGGACTTGATATCAAGTCCTTTTTATTTTGTCCTGAAGAAGTAAGTAATCCTTCTCTTGCTAGACCTTGGTAGGAACCAAGGTTTTTATTTTTTATCCATTATGTCGAGAAGGCACCCTAATTCGTCTTTACTAAATTGATATTTTTCCGCGCAGAAGTGGCAACAGACTTCTGCTTTTCCTTCGTTGATCATATCAGTGAGTTCATCAGCCCCCAAGCTAATTAGCATGCCGCTAACTCGTTCACGAGAACATGGGCAGTTGAAGTTAAGTGGCATAGAATTATAGAATGTAATCGGAAGTCCAGCAAACAGTGCTTCGATTATGCCCGCAGCACTCTTTCCTTCTTGAACCATCTGTGAAACGGGCGGTATGTTTTTCAAATTTTTTTCAATTTGGGCAAGAGCTTCGTCATCCGCATTTGGCAGTACTTGAATGATAAATCCTCCAGCTGCCTTTACACTTGAATCTGGGTTAACCAAAACACCTAGCCCTACGCTAGATGGTATTTGTTCCGATACCATTAAATAGTTAGTGACGTCTTCTGCTATTTCGCCGCTTACCAAGGGTGCACTTCCGGTAAATGGCTGTTTTAATCCTGTAAACCTTGTAACATAAATAGTTCCCTGCCCCACTGCTTTGCCTACATCAAGCTTCATGCCTCGAAGCGGTAGGTCGATATGGGGGGTTCTTACATAGCCGCGCACGCTTCCAGTCGCATAAGCATCGGCAATTGTTTCACCTAATGGACCGTCACCAACAATACGTATGGTTATGCTTTCTTCTGTTTTAAGGTTTGCAGCTAATAGCAATGCTGCCGTCATTGTGCGTCCTAAAGCGGCACTGGCTACAGGATAACAGTCATGCCGTCGTCTCGCTTCTTCAACAAGCTCTGTAGTGATAGCAGCAAATGCTTGTATGCCTCCGGTTACTGTGGCTCGGATTAAGGTATCTGTCATGACCCACGCTCCTATAGATGTTAATGATTCAAAAGTTCAGATATTAATTCTTCTTTTGTATTAACATCAAAAACTGTTATCTTCTCATCAGATAATATTGCAATTGTATTACGTTTATCAAGGCGTTTTGTCATTACAGGAGATCCAGGATTAAGAAAAATGGTGCTTTTATATTTGTCTAATGTAGCAATGTGCGTATGTCCTGTAATGAATAGATTGACTTTATATTTTGTAGCGAGTGTCTTTTTTCGCTCTTCAGTAAGATTATGGCCATGAGTAACTATTATGCGGAGATTTTGCAGATGCATATAAGCATATGGTGCTTGAATTGGAATATCAAGCACCATACTATCTACTTCAGCATCACAATTCCCACAGGCCGCAATAATGGGAGTTGGACAAGAATTTAATAGTTCCGCTAACTCTTTTGGGTTATATTCGGACGGGATGTTATTACGCGGGCCATGATACAATACATCACCAGCATGAATAATTAGGTCAACATCACTAAAGAAATTGTTGTATAGTTTTTTCCATGTTGATGAGCAACCATGAGTATCACTCACTATTCCAATTTTCATAAATGTTTCACCTACTATTTCCCTGGAAATAATTTACAAAATTAAATATTTTTAAGCAGGTTAGCCGTCTCAATAGCTGACATTGCAGCGTCAAAACCTTTATTTCCAGCTTTTGTTCCAGCACGTTCAATTGCTTGCTCAATTGTTTCAGTAGTTAATATGCCAAAAATGGTGGGGACCCCGCTGTCTAGACCAACATGGGCGACACCTTTTGAAACTTCGGCGCATACATAGTCATAGTGAGACGTGCTACCCCGAATTACCGTGCCAAGGCAGATGACTGCGTCATATTTTTTGCTGAACGCCATCTTTTGTGCAACAAGTGGTATTTCAAATGCGCCTGGGACCCATGCTATGTCGATATCGTCATCATTAGCACCATGACGTTTTAGTGCATCAAGCGTTCCACCTAATAGTTTATTCGTAATGAATTCATTGAATCTTGCTATTACGACTCCGAATTTTAGACCTTCTGCAATTAATTGACCTTCAAATGTTTTAGCCATTATTTTGCCTCCTCGTATTGTTGTTTAAGAATATGACCTAGTTTGGCCTTTTTAGCTGATAGATAACGTTTATTAAAACAATTGGCTTTCATTTCAAGAGGAACGCGCGCTGTTATCGTTAAACCATATCCTTCTAGGCCAGCCCGTTTTTTGGGGTTGTTGGTCAAAAGGCGGACGCTTGTCAGACCTAGGTCCGATAAAATTTGCGCACCAATACCATAGTCTCTTAAGTCCGGGGCGAAGCCTAGTAATTCATTGGCCTCTACAGTATCTTTTCCTTGATCTTGTAACGCATAGGCACGGATTTTATTTGCTAAGCCGATGCCTCGACCTTCTTGACGCATGTAAAGTAAAACGCCTGTGCCTTCAGCTTCAATTCGCTTAAGGGCAGTAGCTAACTGTTCACCGCAATCGCAGCGCATAGAGCCAAGCACATCACCGGTAAGACATTCAGAATGTACACGCACAAGTACATCTTCTTTACCCTTGATATCGCCCTTGATTAATGCGATATGGCATTTTTTATCAAGGGAGTTTTCATAAGCAATAAGCTGAAATTGGCCATATTTAGTGGGTAGCTTTGTTTCTGCTGCGCGTGAAATAAATTTTTCAGTTCTTTTTCGAAATTTTATTAGTTCGGCAACAGTTACAATTTTTAAATCATGTCTGGCAGCAAAATCCATTAGTTGCGGAATTCTGGCCATAGTGCCATCTTCATTCATTATTTCACAAATTACACCGGCTGGATACAGCCCGGCTAATTTGGCCATATCTACGGATGCTTCCGTATGACCGGCACGACGCAGTACACCGCCCTCGACGTAGCGTAATGGGAATATGTGGCCTGGCCGTCTTAAATGTTCTGGTTTTGTTTCAGGGGCTAATATGGCTTGTATTGTTTCAGAACGTTCGGGGGCAGAAATTCCTGTTGTGGTAGTGCAAACGTCTACCGATACTGTAAATGCCGTGCAGTGATTATCTGTATTATTTTCCACCATTGCACCAATGTTTAGCGCATCAAGCCTTGAACCGACTATCGGCATACATATTAAGCCACGAGCATATGTCGCCATAAAGTTAATTGCTTCAGGTGTTGCCTTCTCGGCAGCCATTAATAGGTCGCCTTCATTTTCTCGGTCTTCGTCATCAACAACGATGACCATTTTGCCAATTTTTATATCCTCAATAGCCTCGGGTATTGTATTGAATTTCATAATGTCCTCCATTCAGATGATCTTTTTCCTTTTCATCAAATGTTATTTTAGCCGATGAATCAAGCCGCTTTAATTTATAGATCGAAGCCGTAGGTACGTAAAAATTCGGCACTAATTTTAGAAGTCTTTTGCGGTGTCGCAGTTGCTAAATTAAGTAACTTTTCAACATACTTACCTATGACATCTGTCTCAAGATTAACCATTGATCCAATCGACTTTATTCCAAGTGTTGTAACAGAAGCAGTATGCGGTATAAGAGATACTGTAAACCAGTCTTCACCGTAGTCAACTACAGTAAGGCTTATACCGTCAATGGCGATAGATCCTTTTTTTATTATGTAGCGCATTACTTCTTGTCCGGCTTCAATTTGAACAACAACAGCATTATCATCTTTTTGTATATTGCGAATTAGGCCAACACCATCAATGTGACCACTTACAATATGCCCCCCAAAGCGATCGCCTACTGCCAATGTTCTTTCCAAATTAACAACATCACCTATTTTAAATTTGGCCAAGACTGTGCGTTCAACAGTTTCCGGCATGACATCAGCTGTAAACCAATTATCGCCATAATCAACAACAGTAAGGCAGGTGCCGCTTACCGCAATACTATCACCTAATTTTACGTCAGATAAGACCTTTTGCGCCGTTACAGTCAGGCGTACTGATCTAGGGCCGCGGGCAATTGCCTTCACCTTACCTAATTCTTCCACAAGTCCGGTAAACATCTCGACCCTCCCGATTGCGTAAATACGCTGTTATTAAAATATCTTCCCCCATTATATTGGTGTTTATATCTTCCAATAGGTTTGCATTATTTAAATCAGCTATGCCGGAGCCGCCAACCGGTCCGGGTGCACACGTGCCCCCAACAATCTTTGGGGCGATAAACCATTCGACTTTATCCACTAAATGAGCTTGTAAGGCCGATGCGTTTATACTTGCTCCTCCCTCAATAAGTACACTTGTCATGTTTTGTGAGCCTAATACCTTAAATAGTTCACGTAGGTCAAGGCCATTTTCGCTACGTGGAATGCAGTATACTTCAACACCCTTCTCTTTTAGGGCATTAATTCTGTCTTGAGGCGCATCAGGGGCTACCGCAATAATTGTTCGGGCAAGACCATCTGTTACAATTTTAGAAGATAATGGTATACGAGCCATTGTGTCAACAATAATACGTACCGGATTTTTTCCGCCGTAAGGAAGGCGAGTTGTTAATTCCGGGTTATCGGCTAAAATTGTTCCGATGCCAACTAAAATACTGTCATAGCGATTTCGGAGCTGGTGAACCATTAACCGTGCTTGGTTTCCGGTAATCCACCGAGAATGACCGGTATGAGTTGCAATCTTTCCATCAATTGTCATTGCGGTTTTTAAAACACCAAATGGCATCTTGGTAGATATCCATTTAATAAATGTTTCGTTAAGTTTTGCTGCCTCGGTACAAAGTACTCCTTCAATTACTTCAATTCCAGCTCTACGGAGGCTTGCTATCCCGCATCCGGCTACTTCCGGATTTGGGTCAGTCATGGCCACAACAGCCCTTCTAATGCCGGCTTTAATCAATGCTTCAGTGCAAGGGCCGGTTCGCCCATGATAGCAACAAGGTTCAAGTGTCACATAAATAGTCGCATCTTTTGCCAAGTCACCTGCTTGTTTTAGTGCATTAATTTCAGCATGAGGCATACCAGCCCGTTGGTGCCAACCAGTGCCGACAACTTCCCCATTTCGGACAATAACAGCACCAACGAGAGGATTGGGGCTAGTTCGTCCTAGTGCGTTTTTCGCAATTATTAAGGCTTGTCTCATATAAATTTCATCCATAATAGTTATATCACCCCCAACCAGTATCAAAATAAAAAAGCTGTTTTAAGCAATGCTTACAACAGCCTCGGGATGGCGACAAAAGGCAAAGAGTACATATGAAAATGTCCTCTTTACCAGCCTTTTCCCATCCAGACTATACTGTCGGCTCTGGAATTTAACCAGATCAGCTATTAAGCTCGCGGGCTATACCGCCGGTCAGGAATTAAAAGATTGCTCTTTTTCACCTTGCCCTAAAGGCTGAAAGTATTAAATTTTGTATACATATAATGTTAGCACTATATAAAGAAATAATCAAGCCCCTCGTATAGAACGAATTGCTTCTGCAACATCGTGTGCACAATAAACGGCTGATCCTGCCACTAAGACATTGGCCCCAGCAGCGATAACTTGCGTCGCAGTAGTTGGGTTTATGCCACCGTCGACTTCAATATCAATTTCAAGTTTGCGTTGGATTATCATTTGTTTAAGACGGCAGATCTTATCAATAGTTGCCGGAATAAACTTTTGACCACCAAAACCTGGATTAACACTCATTATTAGCACCATATCAGTATTATCTAGGACCTCTTTAACATAACATAGTGGTGTTGATGGATTAAGTGATACTCCGGTTTTTACTCCTCTATCTTTTATTGTTTGCAGTAACCCGTGAAGATGTGGTGCCGTTTCAGCATGTACAGTAATAATATCAGCACCTGCTGCGATGAATGGTTCAATTAAATCTTCAGGATTCGTAACCATGAGATGCACATCAAACGGTAGTTTGGTTATCTTGCGAATAGACGTCACCACAGGTGGTCCAAAGGTCAGATTGGGAACAAAATGACCGTCCATTACGTCAATATGAATCATATCAGCGCCTGCGTTTTCAACTTTTCGAATTTCATCAGCAAGTCGAGAAAAATCAGCTGATAGAATGGAAGGTGCAACTTTAACCATTATTGAATCCCCTCTTATTTTGCTTAATATCTTCAAGTATTTGAATATAGGAGTTATATCTTTGTTCGCTAATTGACTTTTCAATCACTGCTTGCTTTACAGCACATTGGGGTTCTTTAAAATGCAAGCATGTATTGTATTTGCAATCAGGAGTTAGCTTGGCGATTTCTGGAAAACAATACATTAAGTCCTTTTCTGCTATGTCAGCGAAATCAGTAGCACTGAATCCTGGTGTGTCAACGACAAAGCCTCCTCCGGAAAGCGGAAGCAGTTGAGCAAAGCGTGTTGTGTGTTTACCGCGCTTAATCTTATTGCTGACTTCGCCTGTTACAAGTTTAAGGCCGGGTTCTAATGCATTAAGGATAGTGGACTTCCCCACTCCTGAAGGACCAGCAAACACTGTTATTTTGTTATATAGCAAATTTTGCAGGTTATCAAGTCCCAAGATGTTTTTTGCAGATATGGCTGCCACGGAATAACCAATCTGCCGATAAAGCTCGATGATTGGGCTTAGATCATCACTGTTGGCTAACTCAATTTTATTAATACAGATTATAATGTTAAGATTTGATAATTCGGCCAGAACTAGAAAGCGGTCAATTAGAACGGGGTTCAAATCAGGACTAACTGCAGCGAAAGTCAGTATGACTTGATCGACATTTGCGACCATTGGGCGTTTAAGCATACTGCGCCGTGGCAAAATTTGTTCAATTATTCCTTTTTGATGCCCGGAAAAATCATATTCAACCTCATCACCCACCAATAAGGAATACCGTTCTTTTTTAAATCTTCCGCGGAGTGTACACATAGTAACTTTGTCATCAGTCTGCACATAGTAATAACTATTGTACGCTCTTATCACAACTCCACGCAGCACAGCATTGCCTCCTGTTATAGTGTTTGCTCTTGCAGCAATACCCCGTTTATGTAAACTTGAACTCGTACTTGTCCTATCCCTTCCACGGGCTTTTCTATCTTGTCACCTGGTTTATGGACATTTTCATAGATTACTTTTCGCCCGGCTGAATCGGTAACTATTATTTGAACAGCCTGACGAGCAGGCCCTTCTGGAACATTTACTTGGACAACTGCACGCTTAACAGCTGAGGCAATACCTTTTGAAACAGTTAAGTCGATTACTGTTCCCTCGGTTACCTCATAACCGGGTGCAGGATTTTGTCCGCTTATTATACCAGATGGATACTTATCATTAGCTTCTTCAGTTACTTTGCCCGTCTTCAATTTTAGGCTCTCAATTTGGGAATTGACAGTATTAAGAGGTGTACCGCGGAAGTCAGGCAAAGGTACTTTCTGGGGCGCGGCTCCTTTACTAACGACGATATCAACAAGCGCATTTTTGTTAACTTGAGCAGGTGGCCGTGGATTTTGACTAATTACAGTGTCGGCAGCAGCGTCGGTATTGTATTGCTCATCAATACGACCGATAGTTAAGCCGGCATTTTTCAGGGTAAGTTCGGCATCACGTCGACTCAAGCCTTTCAAATTCGGTACCACAGTTATTTCGCCCCCCTTGCTTACTACAAGTGTGACGGTGCGTTGCTCTTTAACTACTGAGTTCGGCTCAGGATATTGTGAGATTACATATCCAGTGGGCACTTTATCATTGAATGTTTCGGAAATACTGGTTCGTAAATTCTGGCTTTCAATGATGCTGCGAGCTGTGTCTTGTGGTTTACCAACAACGTTTGGAACTGTTACTTCACTAGAACTCCAGAACTTTCCAAAGGCCAAAAAGGCTCCGGTTAAGAATCCAAGCATGAGGAGTAGCACTAATCCCCAAATCCATCGTTTAGACTTACGATGTGGTTCTTCATTATCAGGGTGAGTCTTGCTATTGTCGGGTTTACTTATAGGGTCGTCAAGTCGCGGGAGCATTTGCGTCGGAAAATCATCACGCGACAAACGCATCGTATGATCATCTCGGAGATAGTTTTGTACATGGCTAAGTTCCTTAATCATGTCGGTAATGTTGTCATAGCGAGCAGAGATGTCTTTAGCCATGGCTTTTATAACAATAGCCTCTACTAACGGCGGGATTTCGGGATTTAGTTCCCGTACCGAACGAGGGTTTTCTTGTAGATGCTTAAGGGCTACACTGATGGGCGTCTCACCGCAAAAGGGAAGCTGCCCAGTGAGTAATTCATATAAAACGACACCTAAGGAATAAATGTCAGATTTAGCACTGATTAAACTACCCTTGGCTTGCTCAGGAGAAAAATAATGAACTGAACCAAGCACTGTTCCAGTATGCGACATTGTTGCAGATGTTACAGCACGGGCAATTCCGAAGTCAGTCACTTTAATACGCCCAGAGCTTGTAATTAAAATATTATGAGGCTTGATATCGCAATGAACAAGGTTGTTTTGATGGGCATGTTCTAAAGCTTCTGCAATCTCGAGTGTGATTCTTGTAGCTATTTCGACTGGTAGTATTTTCTCGCGAATGATACGATCTTTAAGTGTTTCTCCTGATATGTATTCCATAACGATATAATAAATATCTTCATCATGGCCGACGTCATAAATATTAACAATGTTAGGATGTGATAAACGAGCAGCAGCTTGTGCTTCTCGCCAAAAGCGGGAAACGAAGTCCTCGTCATTCGTAAATTGCGAACGTAATACCTTGACTGCCACAGAACGGTCAAGTAATTGGTCATGCGCGCGATAAACATCAGCCATCCCGCCACCGCCAATATGTTCCAAAATTGTATAGCGGTTAGCAAGTGTCCTATTAATCATTATAAAATCACCCCCTTAATGTAATGCCTTATCGAATATCATACGTGCAATCGGTGCTGCAGTTTGGCCACCATATCCACCATTTTCCACTATAACCGCTATCGCGATTTGTGGGTTATCAGCTGGTGCGAAACCGATAAACCATGCATGTGGAGAACCTGACGGGGTTTCAGCAGTACCTGTTTTTCCTGCAACGCTTACACCCGGTATTCGAGCTGCGCTCCCAGTTCCATTGTCCACGACGCCGATCATCATCTTTCTAACTTCATTTGCTATGGTTGAATTAACAGGACTGATCCAATCTTGCGGACTATACTGTTCTATAATTGTCCCGTCAGGTGCAATTATCTTACTCACTATATAAGGTTTCATCATGGTGCCATTATTTGCAAAGCAACTTGCTAACATAGCCATTCGTAGAGGTGTAACAAGCAAACTACCCTGTCCGATACCAGTTTGAGCCAAATCACCGTCTGATAGATTGCGAAAATCTGGCATGCGACTATACGATTCATTAAGTGCTTCTGAAACCTGTTTTGAGAAACCGTATCTGTCAAATGTTTTGGCCATGTTGTTACGGCCTAACTGAAGGGCTAGTTTCCCAAATGTTATATTACATGAAACAGCTAAGGCTTCTTCTAAATCAACTTTGCCATGGGCTTTCAAATTGTTTTCAGTAAGCGTATAATCTGATCCAAGCTTCAAGGAACCTTCACAATCAAAAATGGTCTTAAAATTGGCAGATTTACCAGACAAGGCTGATTCAGCAATCATTACCTTAATGATTGAGCCTGGTGGATAAAGTCCTTGAACCGACCGGTTCAGCAGTGGACTTTCAGTAGATTGTGAAATTGATTTCCACTCTTTGTCAATATGGTTTGGGTCAAAGCCCGGTTTGCTTACCATAACCAATATTTCGCCGGTATGAGGCGAGATTGCTACAACAGAACCCCGGCGATTCCCTAAAGCTTGATAGGCAACTTGTTGCAAGTTGGAGTCCAGTGTTAATACAATATCATTACCCTTTTTTATATCCCAAAGATGGGTAATGGGGCCTAATTTTCTTTCAGGATTACCAGAACCGGTAAGATAGCTAGTATATTGGCTTTCTATGCCACTATTGCCATATTCGGTACTTGAATAGCCTACTATGTGGGAAGTTATAGCGCCGAGAGGATATTGACGACTAAAATTACCAGTGGTGTCTAGAACACTTTTTGCTAGATTGATATTGTTTCTATCTATTATCCTGCCTTGCTCAACTTTACGCATAGCTTCAATGTTACGACGGTTAAGTGGATGTGATGCCAAGACATTGCTCTGATAAACTTGAATGTAGGAGACATATATAAAAAGTAGTAACAACAGAAAAAGTATTGAAAAAGCGACACGGCGAATATTAACGTGAATTTTGCCTGAAGCACCTTTATGCATTTTTAGCCCTCGTTTCGGATATCGCATACAGTATTCCCAATAAAATGAAATTGGCTACCATAGAGCTGCCGCCGTAACTGATGAAGGGCAAAGTTATTCCTGTTAATGGAAAAAATTTAGTTACGCCTCCAATAATTAGAAAAACCTGTAACCCTGTGGCTACGGCTAGCCCCCCAGCCACGAGCGTACTAAATGGCTTTTGGCATATCAGAGAAATTTTAAAAGCGCGGTAAATAAGAGCCATATACAAAAGCAGGATGGATGAAGTTCCTAGTAGCCCCAGTTCTTCGCCGATTGCAGCAAAAATAAAGTCTGTGTGTACTTCTGGAATTAAGTCAGGAAATCCATAGGTTAGACCACTTCCCATAACGCCTCCTGAGCCTAATGCAAACAAAGATTGAACAATTTGGAAGCCCTTACCGCTAGGGTCACTCCAAGGATTGAGCCAAATGTCAACTCGTACTCCCACGTGAGGGTAGAGTTTATAGCAAATCGCTGAGCCAAGCAGGAATAATGTTAGGCCTAAAATAACATAGCTCAGTTTGCCACTCGCCATATAAGCCATTAGAATAGTTACGCCAAAGAACAAAAGCGCTGATCCTAAGTCACGCTGTAATACGAACATTACCATAGCCAGTCCCCAAATTGCGATAAGTGGTGCGATGAATCTTGGATGTGGCAAATCAAATGGTCCATATCTTTTTGTTGCAAAAGCTAGTAGTTCATAACGTTCGGCTAAATATGCTGCTAAAAATAGAACAATAAAAATTTTGGCGAATTCTGATGGTTGAAATCTAACAGGACCGAGAATAACCCAGTTTTTATTTCCACCAATATCAACCCCAAATAGAATAGCGGTCATTAATAAGCTAATGCCTATTATTCCGCAAAGATATTTATATTGGGCAATCTTTTCCAAGTTGCGGAATACTTTGGCTGAAATCACAAAACAAATCAAGCCTATGGCTAACCAAGTGGATTGCATTGGAAAGAGGTTAGGTTTAAGCCTTAGAATCATTACCAGACCAAATCCAGCCAGCGCAATTGTTAACGGAAGCAACAGCGGATCAGGATTATTGTAGTCAATTTTAGTAAGGATGTAACGCACTAATGAAGGCAGAAAAAGCAGGCTAGCAGTAACTGTTAAGACAGTAATATTAACAGACCGCGTTGCTATACTAACAGCTAGTATACCAATAACACCGATTAAACTAGCAATGATTAGCAACTTATATTCACTATGAGATGCAGGCATGTGACGGTCAATCTCCATTTCGCACTAGAATTACGGTAATATTGTCAAGGCCGCCAGCTCTTTTTGCCTGCTCAATTAGCATATCATCCACAGAGTTAGTCAATGGGTGTATATTTAAAAGGGTAGAAATATCTTGTTCACTTACCATATTAGTTAAGCCATCGGTGCATAGTAGCACAATGTCACCATGGTTCCAGGCGGTTACTCCTACGTCAATTTTTATGTCGCTACTAGTTCCCACTGCTCGCGTAAGCATGTTCCGTTGGGGATGGGTATTTGCCTCTTCTTTTGTAATACTTCCGTTTTGAACCAATTCCCACACTAAAGAGTGATCATGAGTCATCTGGCACAATTCGTTATTACGAAATAAATAAATTCGACTATCGCCAACATGTCCCCAGTATATTTGAGTATCAGTTAAGTAAACTGCGGTTAATGTCGTTCCCATACCGGTGTATTCAGATCTAGATAAGGCCATGTCATATACTAATGAGTTCGCTTTAATAATTGCTTGCTTTAAGATCGCTGTGGGGTCAGTGTTAGGTAGGATATTTTGCGTGACATACTCTTTGAGAGTTTGCACCGCAATATTGCTTGCAATTTCTCCTGCTGCATGTCCTCCCATTCCGTCGGCCACAACAAAAAGATGTGGAGGTAAAAATTCATAACTGTCTTCGTTAGTCTCGCGGACTAATCCGACATCTGATTTAACATATGCCAGCAACGCATATCACCTCTCGTATTTAAAAGTAACAGCCCCAATTTTAATCACATCCCCTACCTTTAAGAGAACTTCGCTAGTTAGAGTTGAGTCATTAATGTAGGTGCGATTGGTGCTGTTTAAATCACTTAGCCAGTGTCCATTTTTATAGTATGTAATACATGCATGCTCATAGGAGACAAATTTGTCGTCAATAATTATATCGTTATTGTTACCGCGACCTATAGAAGTTGTTTCGCCTAAATCAAAAATACTGAATGGCACACTTATATGCTGTTGATCAACAACTACCAGTCGGGCTCTCATCGTGTCGGGTGAGTGTTTTTCACTCAAGTCCGACCGGCTTGTCGGTAAATTATTGTTTTTTCTATTTAAGTCTTGATAAATTGTTTTAGTAACAATAAATAAGAAATAGTAAACCAGAGCGACCAAGCTATACTGTAGGATGACGCTGATGATATTTAGCACCATTGCTTTAGCAGGCAATTAGTTCACCTCATATAAGATTATGGTGTTACCCAGTCTGATTCTGTCACCGGAGCGAAGCCTCCAGCGTGTAACCCTGTGTCCATTAACATATGTTCCATTAAGGCTCTTTGCATCGTATAGAATATGGTGATTCTCTTCAAATACTATGTATGAATGCAGTCTGGAGGTATTCAGGTCAGCCAGTGGTAATTCATTGCTTTCCCGGCGCCCCATATTAATCCGGTTGGTACCAAGATTAAACTTCTCTCCTGCATCAAGACCTTCAACTACCGTTAAAGTACTAGCTATGCTTGAGTGCAGTTTATTTGATTCGTTTGGTAGTTTGGTGAATACTCTGGTGTCGGATAATTCCTCTGGAGAAACGCTCTCTGGTGGTGAATCGTTTGGTATTGGTTCGGTAAAATTGCAGGCAACTTTAAATTTGTTATTACCAAGCTCATCTGATGAAGAAATTTGTACGACCGGCTTGCCCACGATTGTATAGCCTCGCTCACGAGCCTCATCCTTTACGTATTGGGTCAGTTCTTGTTGTATTGCTTTACTATAAGGAGACAGGTGTTCATAGTCTTCCTTGTTTAGGTAAACTTGATATAAGTTGGGAACATAAATATGTGAAATGCCAATCGATCGCTGATCCTCCATGTCCCGCAGCAAGTACTTGGCAATTTCTACAGGTTGAAGGCCGCTTTCAAATTTTTTATTAAAAAAACCCTCAATATATTTTTCAAAAAAGTTTTCTAAGTTTCGAACGATTTTCATCATTATGTACTCCAATGCGCAGTATATAAAATATTATATTCTAAATTGGTAATAGAGTCAAAATAAACCATAGCTATTACCTATTTATTACCATTGTGTCAGAAAAAATACGCTAAGCAACAAGAAGAGAGATACTTGCCAAATTACTTTATGCAAGCACTCTCTTCTTGTTCTAATACTTTTTTTCGTAATTGGCCACAAGCAGCTTGAATATCTGCGCCCATTTCCTTTCTAACTGTTGCATTAATATGGTGGGCTTGAAGTGATTGCAAAAACTGTACAACGCGATGTTTTTTAGGACGTAATAATCCCCGTTCAGGAACTGGATTAACTGGAATCAGATTTACGCTGGCCAACCGACCTTTAAGTAACTTTGCTAAGGCGGATGCATGCTCGTCATTATCGTTTATATTCTCAATCAGTGTATATTCATAAGTAACCCGTCGCCCTGTTTTTTCCGCGTAGTGATCAGCAGCGTTTATTACGCTAAGCATATCATATTGATTATTAATGGGCATGATTGACGATCGTATCTCAGTTGTTGGAGCGTGAAGGGAAATAGCTAAGTTAATGGGTATTCCCTCTTCGGCTAATCTTTTGATGCCAGGGACAATTCCTGCTGTTGATAGTGTAATATTACGATAGCTCATATTTAATGAGTAACTTTCGTGGCATAGTCGTATGAATCGTAGGACATTGTCATAGTTAGCCAGAGGTTCGCCAGAACCCATAATTACTATGGTATTTACTGTAGACTGCTCAACCATCAGCTGATTGTTGCAGTGAAGAACTTGAGAAAAAATTTCTCCAGCCGTTAAGTTGCGCGTTACTCCTTGCAGAGTAGAAGCACAAAATTTGCATCCCATAGCACAGCCAACTTGTGTAGAAACACAAACACTATTTCCGTAGTGTTGTTTCATTAGTACGGTTTCCACTGCAGCTCCATCTTTAAAAGTGAGCAAGTATTTACTCGTTTTTTTATCAGCAGATTCTTGGTGGGCTGTAATAGTGGGTCTGCTAATTTCAAAGTTATCTATTAAGATTTCACGCTTAGCGTTAGGAATATTAGTCATAACATTGAAGTCAGAGACGCCTTGCTGATACATCCACTTTGCAATTTGTTGTCCTCGATATTTTTCAAAGCCATATGTTCCGAGCTCTTTAACGATCTCATCAGCAAATAAGCCGAGTAAATTGGATTTCATTGGATCACCTTCTCTTAATCAGCCTGGCAATGAAAAAACCATCAACATGGTCAATATGAGGCAAAAGTTGAATCATTTTAGAGGATTGGTTCTTGCCGGGGATGGATTGGCTAAGATCATCAAGTGCAAAATCAGTATGCTGGGTTAGAAACCAGTTTATTACATCCTGGTTTTCTTCAGGTTCAGTTGTACAGGTACTGTATACCAATACGCCACCAGGTTTTACACAGTCAGCCGCACTGTGTAAAATAGCCTTTTGCAGTTTAGGTAAATCATCAAGCATTGCCTCAGTTTTCCGCCAGCGAGAGTCCGGCTTGCGTCTGATTACACCAAGGCCAGAACATGGCGCATCAACAAGGACCTTGTCTGCCGTAAGAGCATAGTGGTTACCAATTGTTGTAGCATCAAAAGCATGAGTTTCGATGATGCTTATTCCTAAGCGTTGTGCATTTTCCCGAGTTATAGCAAGCTTATGTTCATGAATGTCGGTAGAAATTATTTTGCCGCTATTGTTCATTAGAGCTGCAATATGTGTGCTTTTCCCACCAGGTGCTCCGCAAGCATCAATAACAAATTCGCCTGCCTTAGGATTTAAGATTGAAGCGACCAGCATTGAACTTTCGTCTTGGACTTGAAACAGGCCCTTTTGAAGGGAACACAGTGTTCCAAGTGAGGGATACTTGTGACAGATAATTCCTTCCGGGGTAATATTGGAGGGCTCACAAACAACTTCTTCTGACTGAAGCTGTTTAATAAGGTCATTTCTGGTTATTTTTAACGTGTTAGTCCGAATTGATAGCGGTGGGGTAAGATTATTAATTTGGCATAGAGCTTCGGTAGCTTCAACACCAAAGCGTTTTATCCATCGCTTCACAATCCATTCAGGATGCATATATTTCAATGATATAAAGCCAACAGGATTTGTTTCACACTCGGGGTAAGTGACTTTCTCTGGATGACGGACAGCATTTCTTAAAACAGCATTAACAAACTTAATTGTACCTGAATGACCATACTTCTTTGTTAGTTCAACAGCTTGATTGCAAGCCGCTGAAACAGGTATTTTTGAAAGAAAAAATATTTGGTAAATACCCATTCTTAATATGTCCTGGATAATTGGGGGTACTTTCTTCATTGGACGATTTATGTAGTGGCTAATTATATAGTCCAATGTCTTACCAGCCTTGATTGTACCGTATACTAGTTCAGTTACAAAACGTCGATCTTGATCAGAGAGTCTTTGTTTGTTCAGCTCACGTGTCAAAGAAATATTAGCGTAAGCATTGTTTGAGGTTACATCGTTGATAATTTTAAGAGCTACTTCGCGGGCATTCATTTATATCACCCTTGTTTCAATTGATTAATTCTTTAACCGTTTGTTCTACTTTTGCCATGTCAATTCTGGTGTTGCAGCATGGACCGAAAGGCCGTTCGTTTAAAACACCTATAACAGGAAGCGGAAATGCATCCTGAATACCGCTCGTTAAATCACGTTCGCACGCTATGGCGAGGACGACGCGCGGCCGTAATGTTTTTAGAATTTTACGAGCAAGTGTTCCCCCGGTAACAACTGTAACGGTTACTCCTAATTTCTGTGATAATTTTAATAAATCGCCTACCTGACAAGCGCCGCAACACCGACAGTTATTTATATCACGCGTTATTTTATGTGGACATGATTCTTGTTGGATACAGTGAGGGCTTAGTATAAGTAACTTATCGGGCGAAACTCTAATATGCTTTTGCCTGATAAGATGATTGCTTACTTCAATAAAGGATCGTTCCACGCGCTCTTTTTCAACATCAAGTAGTTTTCCGATGCGTGTAGCGATCGGAAATAGAAGATTAATAGCTGACCATGCCAAACCTTGAAAAAGTTTTGGTGTGGGAAAGCCAAGAATAGCCAAAATAATTCCACCTACACCACTGGCGACTGAAATTATGGCAATTCCTAAAAGTCCGCCTAGAATAAAAGGGAGATAAAAGCTTATATTCGCTAAACCAGGTAAGCTTACCATCCATAGGCCGTACGTCGAAAGAACTGCTAAACATAAGCTTGCTAAAATTAAGGATAAAAAGAGACGTTTCTTTGGTCTAACTGCTGCTACTTCAATCATAGGATCACCTCTATGATAAATACTCCTCTGAATTCAACCCGTAACCGGAGGCAAAATCTCTCCCTCCCATTCGGCGCTTGTTCTCGGGCTGGACTGTCAGTAATTCAACAAGGCCATGACCGGTTTCTACTATGATTCCGCTTGGGGTGATTTTATGAACTTTGCCGGGTTGTCCATTGGTCATCGTGTCAGAAACTCTAGACTCCCATACTTTAAGATTCTTGTCATTAGAGCGGCAATATGCGCCAGGCCATGGGTTTAATCCGCGGATTAAGTTATTTATTTGTTCAGCAGAGTTGTTCCAATTAATCTTTTCAATGTCTCGTGTCAATAGTGGTGCATAAGTTGCTAGTTCCTTGGGCTGAACCATCCGAGGTGCCTTGCCCGTTAATAGTAAGGAAATTGTTTCTTTTAGGACTTTAGCACCTAACACGGAGAGGGTGTCATGCAATTGACCAGTTGTATCAGTTGGTGTGATAGGAGTCTCGGCTTTCAATATCATGTCACCTGTATCCATGCCAATATCCATATACATGGTAGTGATACCAGTGGTTTTTTCGCCATTAATAATTGCCCAGTGAATTGGGGCGGCACCGCGGTAGCATGGTAATAATGAAGCATGTACATTTACGCAGCCAAGTCGCGGTAAGTCAAGCAAGGTTTTGGGCAGGAACTGTCCAAAGGCAACAACGACAATTAAGTCTGGCTGGAGAGCTATTAGTTCGGTGATGGTGGCTGTTTCTTTAATGTTTTCGGGTTGTAGGATATTAAGTCTATGTTCTAGTGCTCGGGCCTTAACTGGTGAGAAAGCAAGTTTTTGGCCACGCCCTTTGGGGCGGTCAGGCTGGGTTACGACAGTGGTTACATTGTAGCCTTGTTCAATGAGCATATCAAGACACGGGACAGCGAAGTCGGGAGTACCCATAAATATTACTTTAGGATATGACATTAGGTATTCTCCTTGAATAGTGTATCTGCCCGCTCGATAAACAGCACGCCCTCTAGATGGTCTAATTCATGCTGGATCGCCCTTGCCAGAAATCCAGTACCTGTGATAATTACTTTCTTTCCGTTTTGGTTTAGCGCTTCTACAGTTACTTTTTCATAACGTTCAACTTCGCCAAATATGCCTGGGATACTTAAACACCCTTCAGTGTTTTTTTCACAGCCTTCTTTCTCAGTAATGACCGGGTTGATGAGCTCAATTAAGCCGTCCCCTATGTCAATAACAACCACCCGTAAGGGCATTCCAATTTGTGGTGCCGCTAACCCTACGCCATTCGCTTCATACATCGTCTGGGCCATATCATCAACAAGTTGCTTAATTTTACGATCAATTTTGCCCACTGGAGAACAAACCTTTTTAAGTACCTCATCTCCAGCCTTTTTAATTTCTAGGATTGACATGGAATCTATCCTCCTCTTCTGATGGAAATGTTTAATCCAATTTTATTACATTACATTCATAGGTTCAATGTCTATATAAACATTTGAGTGTTCGTTAAGGCCTAAAGTATGAATATGCTGTCGAATTGTTGATAATTGAAGCGTTTTAATTATGAGATTGACTCTAAAAGAATCTTTGACTTTGAATGTGGCAGCGTTGAATGGACCAATAATTTCGGCATATGGTTGGGAATTTACTATTTGCCTAAGTTGTGATGCAATATCTTCAGCATGACGACGAACAAGTTGTTCATCAGTAGCTGTTATCGTAATTTTAATGATTTGGCTGAATGGCGGGTAAAATAGTTCTTTACGATGGGTGATTTCTGTTTTGTAAAATGCTAAGTAATCTTGACTGGCTCCTGATTGTACGGCATAGTGATCCGGGTTATAAGTCTGGATAATAACTTTACCTGGCTTATTTCCCCGTCCTGCTCGTCCAGCTGCCTGAGTTAGCAAGGAAAATGTGCGTTCTGCAGCTCTGAAATCAGGCAGATTAAGTGTTGTATCGGCCGCAATAATCCCTACCGCTGTTACATTTTTAATATCATGTCCCTTGGCCACCATCTGGGTTCCAAGCAGTAGATCATATTTACCGGAAGCAAAATCAGTTAAAATTTTTCCATGCGCCATCTTTCCACATGTAGTATCCTGATCCATACGGATGACTCGAATATGTGGCCATAGTTTAAGTAATTCTTGCTCTAGTTTTTGCGTTCCTGTTCCAAAATATCTAATATAACGGCTGTCGCATTTGGGGCAAGTATCAGGAACGGCATTATTCGACTGGCAATAGTGGCAGCGAAGCGTGTTGCCGGAGGTGTGATAAACGAGAGTTGATGAGCAGTGAACGCACTCCATGACATGACCGCATTCCCGGCATAAGACAAACGTGGCGTATCCTCTTCGATTAAGAAGAAGAATGGCCTGTTCACCATTTGCGATAGTGTGAGTTAAAAGCTGTTGGAGCGGCAATGATAATACATTCCGTCTTCCCTTCCGTAACTCCTCACGCATATCGACTACAGTGACATCAGGTAATGCTGACCCGTCAATACGATCTTTTATTGTGAGTAACGTGTGCTTGTTAAGGAGGGCTTTATAATATGTTTCGATAGAGGGAGTCGCGCTTCCTAAAATTATTACGGCACTGTCGAGCCTGCAGCGTATTTCAGCTATTTGGCGGGCATGGTAGCGGGGAGAGTCTTCCTGTTTATAGGCAAATTCATGTTCTTCGTCAATAATCACAAGTCCTAAATCCGTTAAAGGAGCAAAAATCGCTGAACGTGCACCGATCGCTATGCCTGCCTGATTTGTGCGGAGCTTTTGCCATGCATCATAACGCTCCGCAATTGACAACCTACTGTGAATGACGACAACGTCGTCATTAAATTCAGCTTTAAAGCGGGCCACGATTTGACTAGTGAGAGCAATTTCAGGTACGAGGACTATTGCCTGGCGATTATTTCTTCTTGTTTGAGCAACTGCTTCAATATAAACTTGCGTTTTGCCGCTGCCAGTTATGCCGTGTATGAGGAATGAGTGATATGATTGGCTTAGGATAGCCTTACTTATTGATCTTGTACATTCTTGCTGCTGTGGTGTTAAGGCTATCTTGGGTGGATGACACACAAAGTCTTGTGCGTAGCTATCTCGCAAAATTTGAGTTTTTATAATGCGGGCAATTCTTATATCAACCAATTTTTTTACAGTGCTTTGCGCAATATGCAGTTCCTTTAAATCCTGACTGGTAAGGCTGGATTTTTCTATCAGCAAAGTTAACAATCGTTGCTGAGCAGGACGGTGTACGAGATCAGCAAGCTTTGTTGAAGCGGTTTGCTTAGTCACTGCAAGTGTTAGAGTGTTTTGATATTTTATCCGCTTTGTGGAATGCGCAATCGTTTTTCTGGAAACAAGCTTTTTGGCTATTAAGGCACTTATTATTTTTAACACATTTTCACCAAAATGCGCTTTTAGCTCTGGTAACCGTGCGATAGAGTTTATTTCGATAAAAGAAAATACTTTTTGGTATATATCTGGCCTTTTGGTAAGAAAGGCTAAAGTTTCTTTGGGGTCGGTATTTTCGTGTACAGAATATACGAATTCTGTTTTTATGCCTGTTTTTCCAGGTACAAAGAGACGTAGTGCCTCGGCCAGAGTACAAAGATAAAACTTACTAATCCAAGCAGCCGTTCTTAGCATATTATCATCAAACCATGCGTAATCATCAAGGGCTGAAATGACTGGTTTTAAATTTGTCGTATCACCATCAGTAATTCCGATGATGAATCCCTCGACTTTTTGTGGACCAAATGGAACTAACACTCGATAACCAACTTCCAGAAAGCAAAGTTGATCAGGAATGGTATAAGAAAAGGGTTTATTTAGACTTTTTGCCGTAACATTAACAATAATTTGGGCAATATTACCCAAATGTACCACCGCCAACCTGCGCGCTAATAAAGAAAAGGAGAGATATCTATTCTCCCCTTTTCTTTTCATCAATTAGAAATACATGACAATTTCTAATGACATAAGAACGACTAAGGTTTTTGCCTGTGTCCAAGACCTTGGCGCGCCAAGGTTTTTCTTATATAGTTGTAATTCGATCATTAATGTAAATTACCTGCAGCATAATACACAGGATTTGGGTCTAACTCAACCCCTGTGTCCATTGGCAGTCGTTTGAAATATCTTTGTACCCGGCGGCGGGGCCCATAACGGATTTTCATCGCATTAACCTTGGATTGAATATCCCAAGGTTTGCAGTGTTTCTTCGATATAGCCACTGGCAATGACGTTGGGATTATAATTGACATTGACTTGCTTGCTACTAATACTAACGTCTACTGATTCAACTCCAGGTAAATGTGACAATGTATGTTCAATACGGTCTCGACAATGATCGCCCTTTAAGCCGCCGACCCGGTAGGTTGATTTTTGGGTAGCTGTACCAATATTTGCCATGTAATACTAACCTCCTTGGAGAATTTATTCTTCGAAGATAGTATTACCATTATTGTTTATTTAATTAAAGGTTTGCTTCCTTGCGTAATATTTTAGCTTTATCAGTGCGTTCCCAGGGCAGATCAATATCAGTACGGCCAAAATGACCATAAGCCGCAGTTTGCCGGTATATAGGGCGACGCAAGTTGAGGCTTTTAATTATGCCGGCAGGTCGGAGATCGAAATGCTTGTTAATGAGGCCGGCGATAACGTCTTCATCAATCTTCGCTGTACCAAATGTTTCAACCAAAATCGAAATAGGGCGAGCAATACCGATTGCATAGGCAAGCTGAATTTCGCATTTGTCGGCAAGTCCAGCGGCGACGACATTCTTGGCCACATAACGAGCGGCATAAGCAGCAGAGCGGTCAACCTTTGTGGGATCTTTACCGGAGAAAGCCCCACCGCCATGACGGGCCATACCGCCGTATGTATCGACAATAATCTTCCGTCCGGTCAAACCTGCATCTCCTTGCGGGCCTCCAACGACAAAGCGGCCAGTTGGATTAATGTAGTATTTAGTATTCTCATCAAGTAAATCGGCGGGTACAACCGGAATTATGACCTTTTCAATGAGATCTTTTTCGATGGTAGCTAGTTCAACATCAGGACTGTGTTGAGTAGAAATAACAATGGTATCAACTCGTACAGGCTTACCATTTTCATCATATTCTACAGTGACTTGACTTTTACCATCTGGGCGAAGATAGTCAACTTCGTTTGTTTTTCTTATCTTACTTAGCTGGCGCGAGAGTTTGTGAGCGAGAGAGATTGATAGAGGCATATATTCTGGCGTTTCGTTGGTCGCATAGCCAAACATCATACCTTGGTCGCCAGCACCAATGGCTTCAATTTCATCTATTTCACCTTTTTTTGCCTCAAGAGATTGATTAACACCCATGGCAATATCAGGGGACTGCTCATCAATCGAAACCATCACTCCACAAGTATCACTGTCAAAACCAAATTTAGCACGCGTATAGCCAATGTCTCGGATAGTATCACGGACCGTTTTAGGAATATCGACATAACAATTAGTAGTAATTTCACCCACTACATGAACCAGTCCAGTAGTAACAAGAGTTTCGCAGGCTACTCTTGCCATGGGATCCTGCGCAAGAATAGCATCAAGAACACTGTCGGAAATTTGATCAGCAATCTTATCTGGATGACCTTCAGTTACCGATTCGGACGTGAAAAGGACACGTTTTTTCTGCATTATAAAACCTCCTAGATCATAATAAAAAAACTCCCAAATGGGAGATATATTTTACTCTCCCATCTGGCAACCTATTGTTGCAGGAATTGGCACCGTTTTGGCTAAACCAATGGTTGCCGCGGTTTCATCGGGCCAGTCCCTCCACCAACTCTTGATGAGTACAATATGCAATTTACCTTTAGATTTTAATTTATAAAATAGAAAAAATCAACCTATTTTTGGATTTGAGCACTGATTTTGTCTAAAATTATTTTAGCCAAGCTAGTTTTGGACATTTGCGGAAGCTCTTCTGTTTGACCAGTGCGATAAAGCAGCTTCACAATGTTTGTATCTGTGTTGAACCCTGCTCCAGGCAAACTGACATCATTGGCCACAATCATATCGAGGTTTTTTCTCGTCAATTTTTCTGTAGCATTGCTGAGTAAATTCTGTGTCTCAGCGGCAAAACCAACAAGAAATTGATGAGTTTTTCGTTTGCCAAGTTCAAGTAATATATCCGGATTTTTTTCTAAAATAAGAGTAAGTGTATCTTCTGATTTCTTTATCTTGTGATTAGCAGCATTCTGTACCCGGTAGTCGGCGACTGCAGCTGCCTTTATTACGATATCGGCATCACTAAATTGTGAGAGCACTATATCTTTCATTTGGAGTGCGGTCTCGACTTTGATGAGCTCAACTCCGTTAGGTATGGATAAGTTGCTTGGACCCGAGATTAACACAACCTGCGCTCCCATTTTGGCAGCCTGATCGGCTATGGCATAACCCATTTTACCACTGGATCGGTTACCAATATATCGGACGGGATCGATAGGTTCACGAGTACCGCCAGCAGTTATGACAACCTTTTTTCCGCAAAGGACATTAGTTTTCCCGTACAATGAAGCAAGCGTATCGATAATAAAAACAGGATCAGGCAAACGACCTTGTCCCTCCACGCCACAAGCGAGCATTCCATATGATGGTTGAATAAACGAGTAGCCCAAGTTAGTAAGCTTTTGAATATTTTGCTTAACAATTGGATTAGCGTACATATTAGAATTCATTGCTGGTGCTAATACCACAGGAGCTTTAGTGGCCATAATGGTAGTAGAAAGCATATCATCAGCAATGCCATTGGCAATTTTACCAATAATATTTGCAGTTGCTGGAGCAATTAAAAATAAATCGGCCCAATTGGCCAAAGCAATATGTTCAATATTCCAATTTGTTGGTTCGCCCCACATACTCGTCACAACAGGGCCTCCACTGATTTCCCGAAAAGGTAGCGGCGTTACAAATTTGGTTGCCGATTCTGTCATAATAACACGGACAGAGGCACCAGCTTTTTTTAGACGACTGACAATTTCTATTGACTTGTAAGAGGCAATCCCACCGGTTACTCCTACGACAATTTTTCGTCCATTCAGCATTTATGGCCTCCTACTTTATACCTGTCTTGGTCCGCTCATAGGAGATCTTCTCACTTGCTATTTCTTCTAAGGCGATCGTAACCTGTTTATTGGATTTGCTTTCAACCATTGGTGTACTACCATCTAGTATTTCGCGGGCACGTTTTGCTGCAAGAACAACCAGGGTATATTTGCTGTCGACTTTTTTAACCAGTAGGTCTAAAGACGGGTGTATCATAGAAAGACTCCCTCCACATCTGTTATTGAGAACATAAATTATAAATCTTGTCGATTAAATTGCTGTTGCGAGATACATGACACTTTTCGGCATCAATGATAGATTGAACTCTAGCAACTGCCTTGCTAACTTCATCATTAACGACGATATAGTTATAATTATTTACATAAGACAATTCATTACGAACGCAACCGAGACGATTCTTAATTGCTTCAATCGTTTCGGTGCCGCGTTTATGAATCCGGTTTGCCAGCTCATCGAGAGACGGCGGCATAATATAGATAAAAACTCCTTGGGGGAATTTGTTTTTTACCTGCAGCGCGCCTTGTGTATCAATTTCTAAAATAACGTCTTTCCCACTGTTTAATAGATCCATTACATAGGTGCGCGGGGTACCATAATAGTTATCATAGACTTCGGCCCACTCTAAAAAGTCATTATCATTAATCATTCCACGAAATTTATCATGGCTCATAAACAAATAGTTTGAACCATCTGTTTCTCCCGGACGTGGCTGACGGGTAGTTGCTGATATGGAGTAATGAAGGTTGGGACAGTTGCGTAGTAATTCGCGGCAAATTGTTCCCTTACCTGCTCCCGAGGGGCCAGATAAGACAATTAAAATTCCCGGCTGCGTCAAATTATTGCTCCCTTCATTACTACTACTACTCTGCTGAATCATCACTAGATTCTTTGTTGATTAGTCTATGGGCCACAGTTTCTGGCTGGACAGCTGATAAAATTACATGATCACTGTCAGCAATAATAACGGCACGAGTTCGCCGGCCATATGTTGCATCGATAAGCATTCCTCTGTCCCGTGCTTCTTGGATTATTCTTTTAATTGGTGCTGATTCCGGACTAACAATTGATACTATACGATTCGCTGACACAATATTTCCGAAACCAATGTTAATAAGCTTTATCTCCATATTCAATCCCCCTATTATTATGCACTGCGAACGATGATTAATAGGCTAAATCAGAATTTATTCTCTATATTACTCTATGTTTTGGATTTGCTCTCTGACCTTCTCAATTTCACTTTTAATTTCTACAACAATATTGGCCACAGTATAGTCACTTGCCTTAGAAGCAATTGTATTCGTTTCACGGTTTATTTCCTGCACAAGGAAATCTAATTTTCGTCCTACTGCTTCTTCAGCAGCTAGCGTAGTCTTGAATTGGGATAAGTGACTGCGCAGGCGAACCAGTTCCTCAGTGAAATTTGTTCGATCAGCAAACATTGCGGTTTCTTGGAGAAGTCTGGTCTCATCTGGTTCCGTGTTTACAGAGGCTAAAAGTTCTCGCATGCGGTTTAACAACTTTTCCCGGTAGTCTGCAAGTATTTGCGGCGCCCGTTCTTCGACTTCGCCAATAGCGTGTTCTAGCTTTTGGATGCGGCTCAATAAATCTTGCTGGATATTAGAACCTTCAGCTGTTCGCATCGCCATTAGGTTTGTTACTGCGACCTCAATGGCGTGTTCTAATTTGGGCCATAAAAGGCTCACATCCTTCGAAACTTCTTCTACTTTTACAACGTCGGGATATCTGGCAATATGAGAAATATCTTCCCGAATGGGCATAGATAACAGGATTGCCAATTCCTTCATTGCATTATGGTAAGCGATAGCCAATTCTTTGTCAACCCTTACCGTTTTATTGTTTTGCCCATATTCATCCACAGTAATAAATACATCAATGCGACCTCGTACAAGGTTACTCGCCACAGCACGACGAATTTTATCTTCAAGCGAACCTAAATTTTTAGGCATGCGTATTACTATCTCATTGAAACGGTGGTTGACTGCTTTAATTTCAACAATAAGACGATGTTCACTGTCGAGAAATTCTCCGCGACCAAACCCAGTCATGCTTTTTAGCACAATATGTAGCACCTTCCTTTGTGTATGTATTATTGACTGGAAAAATTATAATTAATCCTAATTCTTTAAATTACTTCGCCTTCCTCATTATAAATCCTTTTTTCGCCAATATTAAATAGGGCTTTTTCAGCCCTATTTAATATTACTTAGATTAAAATAAAATTTATGCTCTCGTTTATCTGCTGTATTAACGATAAGGGTGATCGGTTTTTCTAAATTAATTTGATTAGCTAAAAAGTAAAAATAATGATTTGCCTTATATAAAGGCGGATTCGGGTACCAGGTCGTTTTCGTGATTTCGGGCTCTGATGCTTGGTAATAGCTTATCGTTTTATTATTTGTGGACAATACACACGTATTCGTTTCAGAGAAATGCGGTGTACTACCGAGAAGGGTTACATTAAATGTAAGGTAGCCTGAATATAACTGGATTAACTTATGGCTGTCAGCAAGGCTAACGGTCTGATCAACTAGGGCATGTTCTCTGGCGTTAGAGGCTACTAATAAAAATGGTGTATATAAATAGGCATGTTCAGTTTGTTCGTCAAGTTTCTGTGCATTTTCTTCATAAGCAGCCCATGGTGCAAAAAAGTTCTCTAATGAACTGGCGCGGTGGACTCTGCCGTAATTCTGCGCTTCTTTTATCGTATTATCATTAACAGGTGATATTGCTGAACAAAAACTATTGCTTAAACATAATAGAAATAGCGTAATGAAAAGTGATCTCAAAAAATGGCCACCTCCTCACACTATGATTGCTACTATATAATTCGCCGAAAGTAAAAAGAATCCTGTTACTTTTATTATCATAATAGGTTATTTAAAAGGTAGAGCGGCTTGTTCATCGGATAAAAGCGAAGATTATACTAATTAGTATAATCTTCGCAAGTTTGATTACTCATTTAAATAACAGCCTTGAAAAACTTCTGTTGCCGGGCCGGACATATAAATATGATTATCGCTGCCCCACTCAATGTGTAAATCTCCTCCATCAAGCTTAAGAGTAGCTGCTTTATCTGTTCTGTTGTTTAAAGCCGCTGCCACTAGTGTGGCACATGCACCTGTACCGCACGCCAATGTAACTCCGGCACCTCGTTCCCAAACTCGCATCATTAGTGTTTCTCGATTCAGAATTTGGACAAACTCGACATTGGTTTTGCGGGGGAAAATTGGATTTTTTTCGATCAGCGGACCTGTTTCTGATAAATTGACAGCATTTATATCATCAACAAAAATAATGCAATGGGGGTTACCCATTGAAACACACGTAATATTAAACTTTTGATTACCAACTACTAACGGTGTGTTGATAATAGGCTGATTTGAATTGCTGGTTACGGGGATATCCTCTGGGTTTAACCTAGGTTCACCCATATCGACTCGTACTGTTTGTAATACGCCATTATTAAATATCAGTTCTGGCCTAATTAACCCAGCCTGTGTTTCGATAGTCATTTTAGTTTTTTCGGTCAGGCCACTTTCATAAACGTAACGAGCTACGCACCGAGTAACGTTTCCGCACATTTCAGCTTCACTACCGTCAGAATTGAATATTCGCATACGAAAATCTGCATTTTCAGAGGGCAGAACTAACACAAGTCCATCGGCTCCAATGCCAAAATGTCTATTACAAACCTTAATTGCTGTTGACTGATAATCCTCAATTTTTTCGGTAAAGCCGTTCACAATAACAAAGTCATTTCCTAACCCATGCCACTTACTAAAATTAAACTGCATTAATGTTACCTCCTAATTGACAGTTGCTTATAATATATTTCATTGTACTCTGTTAAATGTTGGACGTGCAATACTGTGGCGCAAAAAAATGTGGCGGAATAGATTTACTATAAAGGTCCACCCAGATATTGTTAAAATTACTATCCAATCATACAGGCCGAGAGGAACGGTTTCAAATATCTCCTGCAAAAGAGGACAATAGATAACTGAAAGCTGCATGCATATAGAAATAGACGTGGCGGCAATTAGAAATTTATTGCGCAGAAAGCCAGCTTCAAGGATTGTAAATATTTCCGAACGACAGTCAAAAACATGGAACATCTGGGACAATACTAATGTACAAAAGGCCATAGTTCGTGCTAGGGCTAAGTCATTCTTTAGGAGATAAACCACAGCAAATACGAGCACTGTAGAAAAACCGATTTGGATGCCGCGGGTCATAATCTTTCGGCTCAATCCACGTGAGAAGATACTCTCACCTGGATTGCGAGGTGGCCGATTCATTATATCATGATCATTAGGATCTACCCCAAGTGCCATCGCGGGTAATCCATCAGTTACTAAATTTACCCATAGGATCTGAACCGGTAATAGGGGAATTGGTAATCCTGCTAGTGCTGCTACAAACATTGTAAGAACTTCTCCTAAATTACAGGAAAGGAGATAGCGAATAAATTTTCGAATGTTATCATAAATACCGCGACCTTCTTCTACGGCGGCCACAATTGTGGCAAAGTTGTCATCGGCTAAAATCATAGAGGAGGCCTCTTTAGTGACGTCAGTGCCAGTAAGACCCATAGCCACACCAATATCCGCCTCTTTTATTGCTGGGGCGTCGTTTACACCATCGCCAGTCATAGCCACGATATGGCCTTGCCTTTTTAATGCTTTTACTATCCTTAATTTATGAACTGGCGACACTCGCGCGTAGACTGAAACCTTATTGATAATTTGCGCAAGTTCTGTATCGTTTAAGCTGTCAAGTTCTGCGCCGGTGAGCGACTGATGCTCTCCTTCAATGAACATATTGAGTTCTTTTGCAATTGCGATCGCTGTATTACGATGATCACCAGTTATCATAACAGTTTTGATTCCGGCTTTACGGCAAGTGGCTATTGCAGGTTTTACCTCCTCACGTGGTGGATCAATCATACCGATTAGGCCAACAAAAACAAGATTGTTTTCTACGTCTTCAGTTGGATTATAAGTATCTTCTTTAGGCAACTTGCGATAAGCTACGGCAAGAACTCGGAGTGCATCATTGGTCATTTGTTCATTAGCCTGCGAAATTGATAATAATATTTCTGGGGTGAGTGTCTTTTCCTGGTTCTCCTGTTTATAGTGGGTGCATAGTTCGATAAGTGTATCAGGAGCGCCTTTGATATACATCATCGCTGTTGCATCACTTTGCTCATAGATTACTGACATACGGCGTCGTTCTGATTCAAATGGAATCTCAGCAATGCGACGTTGAGTCTTTTCAAGTTCAGTTCGCCACACACCACCTTTAGCTGCTGCTACTAGTAGAGCCCCTTCAGTTGGATCACCTTCTATGGACCACGTATGACTATTTTTACGCCGCCATAAGCCTGTTATTCCTACAGTATTGTGTTTTAAGATACTATTATTGCATAACGAACTGATTAACAAGCAATTATATAAAGTTATATCAGTCGAAGGGTCAATATTTTGGCACCTGCGCAAAAAACCGCCTTTGATATCATATCCGGTGCCTGTAATATCATAGATCGAACCACCAGTAAAAATCTGTCTTACCGTCATTTCATTTTGGGTTAAAGTTCCCGTTTTGTCAGAACAGATAACCGTAGTACAGCCTAGCGTCTCGACAGCAGGAAGCTTTCGTACGATGGCATTGCGTTTGATCATCTTTTGAACACCAAGCGCGAGGGCTACTGTCACTATTGCAGGCAGACCTTCCGGAATGGCTGCTACTGCTAGGCTGATACCGGACATGCACATCAAAAAAAGTGATTCGCCTTTTGCAACACCGGTAGCCACTACAATTAAGCAAATTACTAAACAACCCCATACCAACCAACGGCCAAGATGTTCAAGACGTTTTTCCAATGGTGTCGGTTCACGTTCATCTGATTGGATCATTCCGGCAATATGTCCAACCTCTGTAAGCATACCTGTTGCACAGACCACTGCCTTACCTCTGCCGCGGGTGACGCTTGTTCCAGCATAGACCATATTCTTACGGTCACCAAGCGGTGCGTCTTCACTGAACTTTCGATTTGCAACTTTGCGTACAGGCAATGATTCACCGGTCAAGGTAGCTTCCTCTATCTCTAGACTTTGCGAATCGAATAGTCGCCCATCAGCCGCTAGCTTATCTCCAGACTCAAGTGCTAATATGTCGCCAGGTACGAGCTCACGCGATGGTACTTGCTGAAGACTACCATTTCGGATGACATGAGCGGTTGGCGCTGCTAGCTTTTTTAATGCCTGCATTGATTGCTCAGCTCGATATTCTTGTACGAACCCTAATAGTGCATTGATGATCACTATCGCTAATATAGTGACTGAATCAGTGTATTCTCCTAATAAAGCCGCAATTAATGTTGCTGCTAACAAGACAACGACCATGAAATCCTGAAATTGGGCCAAAAATCTTTTCCATAAAGGGGACGGCTTTTTCTCTTTCATCTCATTATAACCAAACTGCTTTAGTCTAATTTTAACTTCATTAGTTGATAAACCGTTAGCTTGATCAGTTTTGTAAAAAATCAATGATTCTTCAAAGCTACGTGCATGCCATTTTTCAATGTTCACGGTTGGCCACCTCGCTAACATGTGCTCTTTTTTATCCATGTTATTCTTAGCGCGGCATTATTAGACCTGGTTTGACCGGAACTGGTATTAATGGTATACTGATGAAAATTTTTGGAAGTTTATTTCGGAGGTAATCATGAGCATTGACGGGATCTCTTTGTCGGCGCTGGTTATTGAATTGAGTAATCTATTGACTGGTGGTCGCATTGCTAAAGTATATCAAATTGATAAATCCACATTAGTATTGTGGATTCGTCAGTTAAAACGAGACTATTGCCTGATTATATCGGCGAACGCAGAAAATCCTGGGATTTATATCACCTCTAGCCCCTCCGAAAATCCGGCCGTTCCACCGGCTTTTTGTATGCTGATCCGCAAACATTTTGAAGAAGGCCGTATATCACGAATTTACCAGCATAGCTTAGATCGAATCATTTGTCTTGAAGTCGATTTTCGTGAGGATGGTGGAGGAATAGCTACAAAATCCCTCACTGTTGAGATAATGGGAAAACATAGTAATATAATTTTTACTCAAGATGGGCATATCGTTGATGCGATAAAACGAGTTGGGGCTAATGTAAATCGATTTCGCCAAATTCTTCCCGGGCTTGAGTATCAGTTACCACCTGGCCAAAAGCGGTTAAATTTGCTTCAGGTATCAACATACGAATTCTTAGCAGTACTTCGCAGTCAAAATAGTGGTCTATTGTCAAAAGCGATCATCAATACCGCAGCAGGTATTGGAGCTGTGATTTCGACAGAAATAATTTGGCGGGCTGGGTTACCTATTAATATAGAAATGGGTTTGATGGATGATGCTGATTTTTTATCAGTAGGTGAAGCCATTGATAGTGTAAAGAAGGCTATGCAGGTGGATGAGGTTGAACCTAATATTGTTTTAAATGATGATGCCGGTATTAAAGCAATTTCGGCGATCGCCCTAGAACATTTGAACAAGCCAGAAAATAACCGAAGAGTTTTTACAAGCTTGAACGAAATGCTGGATTTTATTAGTACGTATCAAAAACCTAAGTCTGTTCCTGATAGGGTGTTGCTTGCAAAAGTGGTCGAGTCATTAATAACTCGGTTGTCCCGCAAACGAGAAGTGTTAATAAATGAGTTAACCGATGCAAAAAATGCTAACCAAGTGAGACAACGCGGTGATTTGCTTATGGCCAACTTATATAACATCAATGCCCAGGCAAGTGAGATTACAATACAAGATTTTTACAGTGATCCACCGCAGGAAATTACAATAGAGCTGGATCCACGACTTACACCAATTGAAAACGTACAAGTTTATTATAATAAATACGCTAAATTTAAAAGAGCCCATGAAATACTTGTGGATCAGCTAAAGCAGTGTGTTGATGAGATTGATTATTTAGAAGGAATTACGGTCGCAGTAAACAATGCTGGGTCATCTATCGAGATTCATGAGATACGTCAGGAACTTATTTCCCAAGGCTATCTCAAAGAAAGCGTCAAAAAGCGCATGAAGGTTAGTGGCAAGTCTGTGCCAATTACAATAACTACTCTTGATGGGACTGTAATTTTTGTAGGTAAGAATAATCAGCAGAATGACAATGTTACATTTAAACAAGCTGGTCCCGATGATTTATGGCTACACACTAAAAATATTCCCGGTTCACATGTTATAATACGCACTGGTAAGCAGCACCCCTCTGAATCTGACTTGTTTATAGCAGCGCAGCTCGCGGCCTATTTTAGCAAAGCACGCAGCTCATCAAGTGTTCCTGTCGATTATGTAAGAAGGCGTTTTGTGAAAAAGCCAGCTGGTGCTAAACCCGGATTTGTAATTTATACAAATCAAAGCACAATTAATGTTACGCCTGATGAGGCGTTTGTTAAATCAGTATTAGAAATAGTGGAATAATAAACAGGAGGTTGTTTACAACCTCCTGTTTATTATTCCACTATTTCTTTGAGGACTACCTGTTCATCATTATCAATAGGTGAAATTAGTACACCAACGATTTCTTTGCTTGACGTGGGGACATTCTTACCCACGTAGTCAGCTCTTATTGGCAACTCGCGATGACCACGATCTACAAGGACTGCAAGCTGTACTGCCTTAGGACGTCCTATATCAATTAACGCACCTAGCGCGGCCCTAACCGTCCTACCAGTATAAAGAACGTCATCAACTAAAATAATCGTCTTGCCATTTATATCGGTTGGAATTTGTGTTTGGTGGACGATCGGCTGATAACTTAGCGTTGATAGGTCGTCACGATATAGTGTAATATCCAGTATCCCTACAGAAAGCTTTTTTCCCTCAATTTTTTCAATTTCAGCAGCCAAGCGTTCAGCCAGGGGGACTCCACGTGTCCTAATACCAACTATAATAATGTTTTCAATCCCTTTGTTTTTTTCAATAATTTCGTGAGAAATCCGTGTCAATGCCCGTTTAATCGCTTGCGCATCCATTAAGATGGTTTTATCTACTAATGTCGCCATAAGGACCTCCTTTAGTATTTCTTACCTGACCTTATTATTCAAAAGATCAAGAATATCCTGCATATCTGAAGGCATAGGTGCAGAAAAAACCATTATATCGGCAGTTTCAGGATGCCTTAAGGTTAAATGGGCAGAATGGAGAGCTTGCCCGCAGATGTTAAAGTGCGGGCGACTAGGTCCATACTTAGGGTCACCCACTACTGGGTGGCCAATATGAGCCATATGGACTCTAATCTGATGAGTTCTTCCTGTTAAGAGCTTACATTCAACTAAGGTGTAATTACCAAATCGTTCAAGTACAGTAAAGTTGGTAATGGCTTCTTTGCTATTATTAAAGGTCACCGCCATTTTCTTGCGGTCGACAGGGTGACGCCCAATAGGCGCATTAACAACGCCAGTGCTGGCTTGCAGATTGCCATGCAGAATTGCCATATAACGCCGACTGGCAGTATGTTCTTTTATCTGTTTGGCTAAGTTTAAGTGAGCCTGATCGTTTTTAGCTGCAACCATCACACCAGAAGTGTCTTTGTCCAGACGATGGACAATACCGGGGCGAATGACACCGTTTATGCCGGACAAGTCCTCGCAATGCTTGAGAAGGGCATTGACCAGTGTTCCATGGTAATTACCGACTGCCGGGTGGACAACCATGCCGCGCTGTTTATTGATGACAATGATATGCTCGTCTTCATAGAGTATGTCCAGCGGAATATCTTCAGGTACTAGCTCTAATACCTGAGGGGGTGGAATATTTACCTTAATATTGTCATTGATGTTAATTTTATAGTTCGCTTTTACTGGCTTATCATTGACTGTGATGTCAGCGGATGAAATTAACTTTTGGATAAAAGAGCGGGATGCCCCTTCTACCGTCTTACCAAGGAAAACATCAAGCCGGATATTTTTATCGCTTTCGGAAGCTTGGTAATTAAAAGTATCAGTCATTATCTTCAACCTCTTTATTCACAAATGCAATTGTCCATATTACTGAAAATACGCCGCAAACAATTGCAATGTCGGCAATGTTAAATACTGGCCAGATACGAAAGTCAAAAAAGTCGACAACATATCCGGTTCTAACTCGGTCAATCACGTTTCCAATGGATCCACCGGCTAGTAGACCAAGACCAAAACGGAGTAACTTTAGTGTAGCGGGAATACGACTATAAAAATAAATCAATATAGCAATCATGATTAAAGCAATACACACTAAAAGGCTGGCTTGGTTTTCTAGTATGCCGAAAGCGGCGCCTGGATTTAAAATATAGGTTATATGAAAAATATCGTTAATGACAGGTATTGACATACCTAAACTCATATGATGCTCAACATAGTATTTAGTCCATTGATCAAGAATAATAATAAAGAAAGATAATAATAATATCGGCACTAACGTTCTCTCCTATCCCCTTTTTAAATAATAATGAAGAAGTTTCTTTCCTTCTATAATAGCTAAAATTTGTGCAAACGTAAAGAAGCGTAACATTTAGGTTACGCTTCTGTGGTAGCAAGTATTATTCGCCTGGGCTGATAGCGCCAACCGGGCAAACTGCAGCACATGATCCGCAATCAATACACTGCTCGTCAATATTGTATTGGTCTTCACCTTCAGATATTGCACCGACTGGACAAACAGAGGCACAAGCTCCGCATTTTATGCACTCGCTGTTAATCTTATACACTTATATCACCTCCTACTTCAAGACAATTATACTACAAATTCTAGGGAGTTGCGTGAGTAAAATCACAGCAAGATTTATGTTTAGCATTACAAAATTATCTTTTACTTATGCAAATCTACTCTAATCCTTATTTGATGAAACGGCGTTCAATTAAATTGCGACAATAGAAGGCCCCTAGTCCGATACCTACTAGTAGTAATGTGACTGCTACTATCATATGCAAACTCTTGGTCAGAGTTTGTCCAAAAAATGAGTAGAGAATAATCGCCGGAATTTGCCCAATTCCAGTTGCAAAGGCAAATTGTGAAATTGCTAGGGCCGTTAGTCCGGCACCGTAACTAATTACCTTAAATGGGATGATAGGAGTTAATCGGGTAATGAAGACAGTCATGATCCCATGTTTGATAAAAAAGGAATCAGTTATACTAAGATATTTTGGATTCACTAATTTTTCGGCAATAGGTCGACCATACCACCTGGCAATTCCGAAATCAATCATGGCGCCCAAAAATGCGCCAACCCAAGAATAAAAAGCTCCATATTGCCAGCCAAATATCCAAGCATTAGTCATTGTTATTATTAAGCCTGGAACAAGCGGTACAAGCGATTGTAATGTCATGATAGCGATACTTGTTAAAGGCGCCCATAGGCCGTATGATAAAATAAATTCACGTAGATTTTCAAAGTCGTGATTTTGCAGATAACTTGCAGAGCTTATAACGAATTCTTTAAGACCTGGACAAGAAAAACAAGCTAAAGCAGCTAATAATAGTACAGATAGCTTTATTAAATATATTTTTTTAGTTGAAGGTTCGGCCAAATAATCAACCTCCCGGTTTATCCGTTGACTAAGCTTATGAGCTTTTCAGCTTCTATAGCGGGAGTTATAAGATGTTAATCTATTTTTTACTTTTACCGCAGAGAGGCTGTAAAATCCTGCTTTAATAAGTCTATAGTTAATGAAAATTTTTAGTAAGGAAATCTTTCAAAGCTAATGATGGTCTAAAGTGTAAAAACCGAGCCTTAACGGTGCTCGGTTTTTACAGTCTTTACGTGTTTCTTTGGTGATTGGGTATCTAATTTACTAGGTATTGCGTCAGCATTATCTACTATACCGATATGTTCATTATTGTTTGGGAACAAATTTTTATAATCAGAGGAACCGGGAATATCCTGAGGAGTATCAGAACTACCAAAACGCAAAACACTCTGTAAGGCGTCTTCACCATCAAAACCAACAAAGTCAGATACAGACGAGTCCAGGAAAGTACGCTGAAATGGCGGTTCAAGAAGATCCTCTTCTAGCGGGCGGGGTGTGGGATCTTCAGTTTCTACCTGCTGTTGGCAATCTATACAGTTGCTGACCCATGGTATGGTATGAAGTCGATCTTGGTCGATAGGTCTATCACATTTCTCACATAAGCCATAGGTACCATCTTTAAATTTAAGTAATGCTTTTTCGATGTCTTCTAATATGACATGAGCGTTATCGCGTAGGGCAATATCTTTACTTCGTTCAAATAGCTCATCACCTAGATCGGCAGGATGATTGTCATAAGCCGATAATTCACCCATTGAATAAGACATTGTGTTGGCAATACCTGTTTTTTCTATACGGGATATTTGGTCAAGGAGCAGTTGCTTTTCACGTTCTAATCTTTTCTTAAGTTTATCACGAGTTTCAGGTTTCAAATAGAACACCCCTAATTAATAAACTTAGTCACTTCAGCGACCCTCAATCTTGATTTGGCATGGGTGACTGCCAGATTGCTGTAACCAAGGCACAGAATGGCTACTGCACGCAGTCTCGGTGGAGCTTCTACGGCTTCTTGAACTTTACGCTCATCAAAAGCACCGACCCAACAGGACGCTATGCCCAGTCCGTCAGCTGCCAACATCATATTTTCCGTCGCTGCTGCGGTATCTTGGATGCAATAAAGTTGCGCTCCTCTCTCGCCATAATGCTCATTTGATCTTGCGGGATCAGCTAAAATTACGATACTCACCGGTGATTCAAGTATTTGCTTTTGGTCATAGCAAAAATCGGCAATTTTGCGCTTTACCTCTGGATTCTTAATAACATAGAAATACCAAGGCTGAAGATTACCGGCGCTTGGAGCCCAACACCCGGCTTCTAATATACGCGTAAGAGTCGGTTCTGGTATTTCGTCAGTTTGGAACAAACGAACGCTTTGTGTTTCCCGCATACAATCAAATACATCCTTTGTCATCCGTCAAAACACCCCTTGATTTTAAAAATTTGTATTTTTTAATTCTACGATACGAATTAGTTCCGCAATGAAGTTGCCAATTCCGGGAATGTTCAGCATAATTAGTCTTCTTAAAAACTCCAGCATGATAGCGAAAATTAGCGTTGCGCCTACTGCTATACCTAGTCCGCGCGCTAAACCGGCAATAAAATTAAGCAATATTAACTTATATGGCCGTTGAAATAGCTCGACATATTCAGCGATTTTTAAGGCCTCTAAATGATGAACTAATTTTTCAAGTTGAATACTGATAAAATCAGCCTTTGGCTCTTTATTCATCAACACTCCTCCATAAAGTAGTATTTCCGACAAAAAAAAAATAAACCGGGTTAAACCCGGTTTATTGATAATCTAGCTATTTAAGTTTTTTACAACATCGGCACAACGCTTACATAAAGTGGAGTGTTCTTTGTCATTGCTGACAGTATCACTATAGATCCAGCAACGTTCGCATTTATCGCCTTGAGCAGGCTGTATTGCCACCGCGACACTTACATCATCTGTTCGGTATGCATCAGCTGGTGCATTTGCCAGACCTTCATGCAATTTAACCGAGGATACGATTAATATTGTGGCCAGTTCATTGCTAACAGCGTTTAATTTTGCATATTCAGCACTTTCGGCATAGATGTCCACAGCTGCATCAAGGGAGTGACCGATTATTTTATTGCGCCGTGCCGTCTCTAAGGCTTTGGTGATTTCGCTACGCATTTCTAAAATACATGACCATTTTTCTTCTAGTTCATTATTAAGATATTCTTTGTGAGGTTTAGGCCATTCAACAAGCTGTACGCTTTCAGGCTTATCAGCCGTTTTGGGCATATACTGCCATACTTCCTCGGTAGTGAATGTCAGAACCGGCGCAATAAGCGTAACAAGCGTCTTTAAAATCTTGTACATAGCGGTCTGTGCTGCACGTCGTTCAGTGGAACCAGGAGCTTCTGTATAAAGTCTGTCTTTAAGAATATCAAGATAAATTGAACTTAAGTCTACCGTGCAGAAATTATGGATTGTATGGTAAAGTGAGTGGAATTCATAGCGATCATAAGCCGCAGTAACCTTTTCGCGCACCTGTTCCAGCCTGAGAAGCGCCCATTTGTCAATTTCAAGAAGTTTGTCGTCGCTGACCAAGTCAGTTTCGGGATTGAAATCATGAATATTACCCAAAATGTAGCGAAATGTATTACGAATTTTGCGGTAAACTTCTGACATCTGCTTTAAGATGTCATTAGAGATTCTGATATCGGCTTGATAGTCGGCAGAGGCAACCCATAGACGTAAAATGTCAGCGCCGTATTTTGTTATAACTTCTTGTGGGTACATTACATTGCCAACTGATTTAGACATTTTACGGCCTTCACCGTCGACAACGAAACCATGAGTTAGAACCGCATCATATGGGGCCCTACCATGAGTTGCTACAGAGGTTAGAAGGGATGATTGGAACCAGCCGCGGTGTTGGTCACTGCCTTCTAGGTACATAGCAGCAGGCCATGTCAGTTCCTTACGTTGTTTTAATACTGCGGCATGGCTGGATCCGCTGTCAAACCAAACATCCATGATATCAGTCTCTTTACGGAATTCATCATGACCGCAATGCTCACATTTAAAGCCTTCAGGAAGTATCTCAGCTGCGGACCTTGCCCACCAGGAATCGGAGCCTTCGCGTCGGAACAGCTCTTTAACTGCATTAATTGTTTCATCATTTATGATATGTTCATTACATTTTTTACAGTAGAATATAGGAATGGGAACACCCCAGGTGCGTTGACGGGAAATACACCAATCATGTCTGTCTGCAACCATGTTATGAATGCGATTTTCGCCCCAGGTTGGTATCCACTGTACATCCTTAATCGCTTGGAGAGCTTGATCGCGGAAGCCATCAATGGAAGCAAACCATTGCTCAGTTGACCGATAAATTATCGGATTCTTACACCGCCAGCAGTGTGCGTACTGATGGCGGACGGAACCTTTGCCGAGGAGTGCACTAACACCGGCAAGGGCTTTAATTATTGGTACATTGGCATCATGAACCAATAAACCTTCAAATTGCCCGCCTTCAGCTGTAAAGTGGCCTGTTGGGTCAACAGGATTGATAATCGGCAGGTTATATTTCATTCCTGTCTCAAAGTCTTCCTGGCCGTGACCAGGAGCGGTGTGAACGCAACCTGTACCTTGTTCCAGTGTAACGTAGTCAGCAAGAACAACAATTGAATCACGATCAATTAATGGATGCGCAAAAACGGCACCGTCAATATCGGACCCCTTAACCTTTGCCAGAATGGTATATTCACCCAGGTTGTTCTCTTTGACAACTGATGGTATGAGTTCAACTGCCATAAGATAAACTTCATTTTTCACTTCTACCCAGGCATATTCAAATTCAGGATGAACAGCAATTGCAACATTGGCCGGAATCGTCCATGGTGTAGTTGTCCAAATTACGGCATACACATTTTTTTCATCAACACCATCAGGCAGTGTTCCTTTGTCATCCACTAATGGGAATTTTACAAAGATTGTATGAGATTTCTTTTCAGCATACTCAATTTCAGCTTCGGCGAGGGCAGTTTCACAAGAAGTACACCAATATACACTTTTCAGGCCTTTATAAATATAGCCTTTTTTAGCCATATCGCCAAAAACCCCGATTTGTTCTGCTTCATATTCAGGGACAAGGGTTATGTAAGGATTGTCCCAATCGCCGCTAACCCCTAGCCGTTTAAAGTCTTCACGCTGCATATTAAGACACTTTAAGGCCCATTGCTTACACTCGCGTCTTAGTTCTAACGGGTCGAGTTCATTACGGTTCAGACCTAGGACTTTAATGGCCGCATGTTCGATAGGCATACCATGAGTATCCCAACCGGGTACATAGGGTGCATCATAGCCGCGCAGTGACTTATATTTAACAATGATATCTTTCAAAATTTTGTTTAGAGCAGTACCAATATGGATATTACCATTCGCGTAAGGCGGTCCGTCATGTAAGACAAATTTAGGTTTTCCCTGTGATTGGGCAATCTTTTTTTCATAAGTTTTCTGCTTTTCCCAGTACTCAAGCATTTGTGGTTCACGCTCCGGCAAATTGCCGCGCATTGGAAAGTCTGTCTGTGGTAAATTTAAGGTTTTGCTATAATCCAAAATTACACCTCCAATAAATTAAAGCCTCTCAATCCCAAAGGGACGAGAGGCTACTATTCCCGTGGTACCACCCTAATGACTGAATTAGCCACTTAGGACGAGGTAACGTTCGTCAGACGGCGAAGCCTACATTAAAATTATCGGTTCGCAGTTCAGGAGTGATATAAACAAGACTAATTCTGTCAGGCTCTCACCAATTCCTGACTCGCTGATAAATTAGCATTCCCGATTATGTCTCCATCATCACTCTATGACATGTAAAGTTGATAAAGGTATTATACAAAATCAGTAAGAGTTAGTCAAATATTTTATAATGAATTTCAAAAATAAGCTATTATGGCTTACTAGTCATCTTCTGTTTTGAGGATTTCAAGTTGGGCTTGAACAATGGTCTGCATCCTTGTACGGTAAATTTGTATCTGTTTTTTTAATTCCTCATATTCACCTGTCATGCGGCGGACTTTGGACATTGCCTCATCAACAAGTCTCTGTGCGTTTATTTCTGCTTCTTTTAGCATTAAATCGCTTTCTTTTTTTGCGTTTAGTTTTACTTCTTCGGCGGTCTCTTGTGCAATTACTAGCGTGTTATGCAGAGTGTTTTCCATATGCTGAAAATGTTCAAGTTTGCTGTTTAATCGATCAATAGTTTCTTTTAAATCAATATTTTCACGGTATAGTTGTTCATAATCTTTTATGACACGATCAAGAAATTCATCAACTTCTTCTTCATTATATCCTCTAAAAGATTTTTTAAACTCTTTATTATGGATGTCGAGTGGTGTTAGCATACACATGCCTCCTATATCATATAAAGCGTTTAAGCAAAATACTTATTCTGCCTTTTTTTGTGTGGCCGATAATTTCGCAAACCTCAACACGACCGCGTCCACGCATTGAAATAATGTCGCCAGCTTTTATTGTGTGAGAACTATTTTTAACATTTTGCCAATTAATCTTAACTTTGTCAGCTGTGATTTCCTCTGACATTCGAGTCCGGGATACTCCATATCCTGCTGCTGCCACGACATCAAGACGCAACGAAGGAACGGTTGTTTTAATATCTTTTGTTTTTTCTTCTCGTGGTGGAATATCGCTAAGATCTGCTAACGAAGTACTAACTGGAGCTGCCCCGATTGTAACAATATTTTGCAGGATAAATTCCGTCAATGTGTTATCAACGATAATGTGACATATTCCCGGTCTGACTATTATGTCGCCCAGCACTTCTCGTTTGATGCCTAACCCCATAAGGGCGCCAAGAATGTCGCGATGGGTTATATGATAATAAATGGAGTCCCAGCGAAAGGAAATTGTGGCAATATTAAAATCGATGCTTCCGGCATAATCTTCTGCCACAAAGGCCGCTTTAACCCGTTCTGCACCTAGATAGCCTCCGTCGCTTGTAGTGCTTATCTGGTCGTAGTGGGCAGCTATTGTTTCCACAATGCTTATGCCATGCGGGTCTAGAAATTCACTTATTTTATAGCGGCGGTACTTAATGGCATATTCGACGAGATCAAGCAAACGGGCGGCTAAATCGCCGTCATCCTGGGATCGATAATAGCGCAGAATCTTTTCCCTATCGGCCATGCTAGCATTTCCCCATTTCAGCTGAACGTTCTGTAGCGGTTATAACAGCATCAATCAGTGCAGCTCGTACGCCACGCTGTTCCAGCACATGAATACCGGCGATTGTTGTTCCAGCAGGCGATGTAACCATGTCGCGCAGTTTTGCCGGGTGTTCACCAGTTTCGAGGACCATCTTAGCAGCGCCGAACAGACTCTGTGCTGCCAGCGTAATAGCATCTTGGCGTGAAAGACCTACTTTTACGCCTGCATCGGCTAGGGCGTCAATCATTAGGAAGCCATAGCCTGGGCCGCTTCCGGATAAACCAGTTACAGCATCTATAGAGGCTTCATTTATAACAATGGCTTGTCCCGAGGACGAAAAGATATTTATTGCAATTTCACTATGGTCTTTGGAGGCATTTTTACCCAAGGCAATGGCCGACATGCCTGCACTAACCGCAATGGGAGTATTAGGCATGACTCGAATGACGGGGGATTTGGGAAAATATTCTTCAATCATAGCGGTACAGATACCTGCAGCAATCGATATGACAAGTGTTGATTCTGACACTGCTGTCTCAAGGGATTTAAGAACATTCTTTATCACCTGGGGTTTCACTGCCAAAAATAAAATATCTGATTGCTTTGCTGTGAGTGAATTATCACTCATTGTACTAACCCCTAGTTTATCAACTAAATACTCAAGCCGAGAAACTGCTACATCACTTACTATGATATTGGCCGGTTGGCTTAAACCCGAGTTTACAAGTCCCTTGATAATGGCTTCTGCCATTGCACCGCCGCCAATAAAGCCGATTTTTTTGCTGGTAAGCATTGTTGTCCTCCTGACTCTATTTGTTGGCCCAAGGCAATATAACTTTATCAATCCCTTCCTCATGTGGGCTATAAGCTACATCAACATTATTGGGTGCGCATAAAAAGATGTTGTTTCCGATTTTTTGGATGGTGCCACCTAAGGCATAGGTTGTACCACTGATAAAATCAATCATTCTTTTCGCTACTTCTTTTTCAGTATTTTCAAAGTTGACTACAGCCGGTTTTCGATTCTTTAAATAATCAGCAATATGCTGAGCATCATCAAAGGAAAGCGGCTCAACAACCATGACCTTCATCTGTTTTTGGGAAGTTGCTAAATTAACAACATTATTTAAACTACTGGAACTACCTTTTTTACTCTTTGTGTCTATTTCTTCAACCCTAGGTTTTTGGTCTTCTTCAACTTCAACCGATTCAAACAAACCTAAACTGCCCCAGACCTTCTCCATAAACTTCATTTTTCCCACGTCCTCCCTTAGTATTCACGATTTCCAAAGATAGCGGTACCGATTCGCACAAGGTTGGCCCCTTCTTCTATCGCCACAGCATAATCGTTTGTCATCCCCATCGAAAGCCACTTTATATCAGTATTGGGCAAATTAAGAGCGGCAAGCTCTTGATATAAATGATACATTTCGCGAAATATCGGTCTTGTCGACTCGGCATTATCGTAAAACGGGGCTATCGTCATAAGACCGCAAAGCTTTACATTGGTCAAGGTCGAGATGATTTTGGCCAATTCAAATGTTTTGCTGCTAGGCAAACCGAATTTAGTCTCTTCACCTGCAACATTAATTTGAAGAAGAATTTGTTGTACCTTGTTCAGTTTTTGGGCTACACGATTTATTTCAATAGCTAATCGCTCACTATCTACCGAGTGAATCATAGTAAAGAGCGGAATAGCCTGCTTCACTTTATTGGTCTGCAGGTGGCCAATTAAGTGCCACTCCAGAGCCTGATCAAGCATAGCATGTTTACTAAGTGCTTCCTGAATGCGATTCTCCCCGACTGAACTTATTCCGGCATTAATAGCTTGCTCAATCGTTGGAACCGGATGGTTCTTGGTTACGGCTACCAGCTTGACTTGGTGACCAGTTAGAAAATCACTATTTCGCCTGCTGATAGCGGTATTGATATTATGTAAAACATTTTGCAATCTCTGTGTTATCAACATAAGTCAATTCCTCCACATCATTTATTCGCGAATAAACATAATTTTCCTCTTGCAGTCTCTTGCATATGGCAAAAAATATATAATTTGTCCCGAAAAAATAAGACCTAGTTACCTTATTAGGTCATCAATGATGTTAAATTAAAGATACAACTGCGCCTAACCGACCTGTACGTCCCTGTTCGGCGCGATGAGAGAAAAACAAATCAGTATTACAGGCTGTACAAAGATCGCTTATAATAATATTCGTAGTCTTTACGCCAACCTCTTCTAATTGAAACTTATTTGCCAGCCATAGATCAAGCTGCCAATGTGCTTCATGCGTTTGTTTAACAAGTTTTCTCCAATTACTAAAATTTTGCTTTAAATGAGTGATTACCGTTTGGTCTACTTCATAGCAGCAAGAACCAATTGACGGTCCAATTCCGACTTGGCAATCAGACGGTATTGAACCAAATGAATCTTGCATTTTCAATACTGTTTTTTGCGCTATTTTTGCTACCGTTCCCTTCCAGCCGGCGTGGCTTACAGCGACGACCTTTCGGATTGGGTCGACAATGATAATTGGCACGCAGTCGGCAAAGAACAGCATTAAAGGAATATTGGTGATGTTTGTAATGAGTGCATCGGTATCTTTGATTGACTCGTTATATAACGCATGGCCTTTTCCGGCATCACAGTCAGTAACGATCATTATATGATCGCCATGTGTCTGTTCTGCGGTAACGATCTTGCAGAATTCTACGCCGACGGCATCGCAGAATAGCTGTCTGTTGGTATTCACTGCGGCAGAGTCATCACCGGTATGCAGACCCAAGTTGAGCTTTGCATAGGGAGCTTGGCTTATACCGCCAATCCTGGTTGATATGCCATGTCGAACGGGTAAGTCGCAAAGGTGCTTAAATTGGCCGAATTTAACGCCATTCGGACTCTTTGTAATGAAAAAATCGCTCATGGTTCCTCCTTTGGAATAGGTTGGCATATACCACAACGAGTACAGCCTTTAACGCACGGCAGAGTGAATATTTCTTGGTGAGCTTTATCTAGCTCATGTATTAAGTAATCTGGATGAAAGGCCATATCAAGGTGCTGCCATGGCAATAATTCATCAGTTTCGCGATTCCCTGATAAATAAAAATTTTCTTGCAGGGAATGACTTTTCATGCTTTTTTTAAAGGCTTTGCTGCCGCCATTATTATGGGCTTCCAGTAAAACAGGCGATAAACGTCTGTCACCACGGGCCAGTACGCCCTGAATATAGGATTCTTTTGTTGACTCTAATAAGAGCTCCATGCCTTTACGGATTTTAAAGTGCGCAGCTAAGTATTTAAACTTTGCTTCCACATCGGCTGCTGGTGCCATAGGCATCCATTGAAAAGGCGTAAAAGGTTTGGGGATAAATGGATTGACGCTCAAAGTAAGCTTTCCCTTGCTTCCTAATTTCTCCATATGGGCTTTAATCTTGTCTGCCATACTTAATATAGCCTCAATATCCTGTTGTTCCTCGAAGGGCAGGCCGACCATGATGTATAACCTTATATTAGGAATGCCTGCCTTTATGGCCATTTCAACAGAGTTAAATATGTCTTCATCGGTGATTGTTTTGTTTATCACCCGGCGCATTCTGATACTACCAGCTTCAGGAGCCAGCGTGATTGTCTTCTGGCCGCTTTTAACCAATCCGTCTACTAATCCCTGAGTCAAAGAATCAGCACGCAGCGAGGCGACTGAAAGGCCCATGCCATGATCAAGAATGAGGGTGCACAATTTATCAATTTCAGGATAATCGGATATTGCGGCTCCCATCAGGCCAACTTTTGCACGATATTTCTTTGCTTTTAAGATTGCCTGTTCAATATTGGCCAGTGAATGTACTCTAGGCTCTCGAAAGCAATAGCCAGCCATACAAAAACGGCAGTGCCGGCCACAGCCTCTAGCCACTTCGATTAAGAACATATTTTTAAACTCTGTATGTGAAGTCACAATGACAGAATGGGCCTGATATTGATCAAGGTCAGCCACCCAACGTCGCCGAATCTTTTTAGGAACATTCGTTAGCAACCTCATTTCTTGTAAAGAACCGTTGTCGTTATATACAGGTTGATAAAACCTCGGAACATAGAGTCCGGCAATATTGGCGAGCATCAGAAGAAGCTGTTCACGAGTCATTCCTTGCCGTTTACAGTTATAATAAGTAGTTAAGAGGTCATGAATAACTTCTTCACCTTCACCAATGACAAAGACATCAATGAAATCAGCGATCGGTTCGGGATTAAAAGTGGCACATGGCCCTCCAGCTATGATAATAGGATCGTCTGCAGAGCGTTCTGAAGAAAGCAAGGTAACTTTACCTAGCTTTAAAATCGTCAGCATATTAAAATAGTCCATTTCAAAGGATAAGGCAAAACCAATGAGTGGAAACTCATAAAGCGGCAGTTGATTTTCTATCGACATAAGTGGCGTGTTAGTGCGTACATATTCCTGCTCAATTTTTTTTTCGGGTAGGAAAACTCTTTCACAGGCTGTGTCGCCACGAGAGTTAATTTGTTGGTAAATAATATGAAGACCCAGATTGGACATACCAACATGATATGTATTGGGGTAGACAAAGGCAAACCTGTTACGTGCTCCAGGGGCGAATATTGTTGTGCCGCTTTCTTGGGCAAGAATATGCTGCAGTTTTTCTTTTAGATGCCAGGACAAATGCATTCACTCCAGTTACAGCAACAGCCCACACTATTGTGAGCTGTTGAAAATTTTTAGCCGTATTTCATCCAGGTAGGTTTGGCTTAGTTTAGTATCATCCACTAAATCTAACAAATTATTAATAAGAACAGATAGTTCAGAGAACTTTCTAGTATAATGCTGTTGTAATATTAGTACATGGACTGTTAAGGCCGTGAGCGCCATTGCCAGTATTATTTCCAGCATAGTCAAATATATCACCTACTCCTAATTTTACAATACCTTATAGTATATGAACAAATTAGAATAAAATGACACATTGATTATTTTTCCGTCAAATGACCAGTATCGTTTACTAATGATACCATAATTCGATTATCGTGGTATTCTAGGATATTGACAGCAGTATTGTCCTGTTTAATATTCCATACATAGTTGAGATGGATATTAAGGGCAGCGCAGATCAGCGTTCGGATGGTACCGCCATGAGATACAACGACAATTGTCTCATTAGGGTGATTGTGGGCGATTCTAGCCAATGCTGCTGTGGCCCGTTCTTTTACTTGCGGAAAAGATTCTCCGCCAGGGATGATCACTTCTTCCGGGCAAGTAAAGAGTTTATTCATGGTCTGCGGCCACCCCGAATTGATATTAGTATAAGTAAGTCCCTCCCAATCGCCAAAGTTGATTTCGCGTAATTCGGGCACGGCGATAACTTGCAGCGTATGTTTAGCAGCTATAGCCTTTGCTGTTATGAAAGCCCGGCTTAAATCGCTTGAATATACGGCCGATAAAGGCTCCTTAGCGAGTCTGTCAGCTACTAGTTGAGCTTGTATTATTCCCTTTTCGGTTAAATCTATATCAGTTTGCCCTTGATATTTCATTTCAACATTCCAAATTGTTTGTCCATGGCGGACTAAGATTATTTTTGTCATATTAATCACCTACATATGTTTTGCAAGGTTTTTATTAAAACTGCATTTTGCTGGGGTAGTTTAACTGCTAAACGGATATAGTTATCAGACAAGCCCGGATAGTTGCTGCAGTCGCGAATTAAGATATCTTGATTCGCTAACAGCAAGCGTAGTTCCAGTGAATTTATTTTAGTGTTGCTAATGTCGAGCAGTATAAAGTTGACCGATGGTTTATGTGGTTTAATTTTTGGAATGGTTTTGAGCTGTGTATAAAATTGAGCATTTGTTTGGTTAATAAATTCTCGGCTGGTTTGTTGAAAGTAGCGATCATAAAGTGCAGCTATACCCGCACATTGGGCCAGGGAATTAACATTCCAAGGGTCTTTTCCTTTATGGAGTTTGTCTGTTAATTGCTTGGATGCCAAGGCAAAGCCTAGCCTTAGTCCGGGAATTGCGTAAAACTTGGTCAAGGAATGCAAGATGACCAAGTTTTGATAGCGTACTAATAGCGGGCGACAGGTGTATTGACTATCATCAATGAGAAAGTCAAGAAAAGACTCATCTACGACGACCAAGGTATTCGATTTTTCAGCGGCTTGGATAAGTGATTCAAGCTCTTGGCGTTCGAGAAGTGTTCCAGTAGGGTTGTTAGGGTTGCCAATAAATACTATATCGATTGACTTGTCTTCTACCAAAGTAATGAGATGGTCAATATCAATCTTAAAACCGGTTTTGGGGTTAAGATAAACATATTGTATTTTACAACCGGAAGCTTGGGCCGAACGTTCATATTCGCTAAAAGTCGGTGCAGGTATTAATGCCTGTTTGGGCCGAAGAGCGTTGCAGAGTACATACAGTAGTTCAACAGCCCCATTTCCAGGTGTGATCATATTCTGATTGATAGAATAGTGCTGACTTATTGCTGATTTGAGGCCGTGAGCTTCAGCATCAGGATAAGTCATTATACTATCTAAATTAGCTAGAATTGATTGGCGTACACTGTCAGGTATTCCCAAGGGATTAATGTTGGCACTGAAGTCAATTAAATTCGTTAGACATCCGCCATTTCTAGCGGCAGTATAGATATTGCCGCCATGTTCAAAAGCATTCAATCCAGTTATGGGTATCACCTTCCTGTTTATGTAATCCACCCGAGATAAGTTTAACTGTATATAAGTATGTGGCATTACTATAGGTTTTGCAAATAGCAGATCTGCAGGAAAATATCTGGCTATTATCATAGGTATCAAATAGTAGGCCGACAACTGTACCACTATGGGCAATGTTCACTCCGACAGAACCAAATTGTTGGCTTAACTCAATCATTCCTTCAAGATTTGGTTTAGGAAGAATGGTTTGATTGGCTAAGGCACTTATTGTCGCTCCTTTACCAATTAGACTGGCATTACCAGTTTTTAGCCCTTTAATTATCATATTGAGAGCAAGGCTAATCTGACTCTCTTTTGCTTTATTCAGTGTTTCTAAATCATCACGGCGATTAAAGTCCAAGGTGTCTACTTCACCGCCAACATCAAAAACGGCAATATACATATCAGGTGGTGCGCCCAAAGAGCGGCGGATATGACCGCTAATATGGTCAAACATAACAATACCGGGATAAAAAATAGCGTCGGTTGGCTCAATTGTTAGCGCAATGTCAGCAATTTCAGCCGGTGTTAAAAATTTTCCAATACTGTGGGCAACTGCTTGACAGGCGGCACTAATATCGGCGCTACTTGAAGCCATACCTTTACCAATTGGCAGTTCAGTTTTTACAGAAAGATCATAGTATAGATCTGATATATTAAGATAATGTAGTGTCTTTTCAATAGCTTGCTGCACTTTAATGCCGCAAGACTCTTTTGATTGTTGTGCAGTTTTTATAACTGATACTTTAGAATATAGGTTTACAGGGCAGGTTACTAAAAAGTTTTCACCGTTTATTGTCCCTTGAACCAGCTCTCCACAAGAACCAGGAGCTTTTACCGTTATCATTGGTCCTCCCCTGTGTAAGAAAAATTAGTATATTTGCCTAAATTAATATCTAATCTGTTAGTGCAGATGCCACCTTTGCTTCATCAAACGTAGCCATTTCATTTAAAATTTTTAGGCTGGCGTCAAGTATGGTCATGCCAAGTGCGGCACCTGTCCCTTCTCCTAAGCGCATCTGAAGATACAGCAATGGGGTCAAACTTAGTTCTTGTAAAATAACATTATGACCGGGTTCTGGCGATAGATGAGCCGCAATAAAATAATCTTTAACGTCGGGGCAAAGGCGATAGGCTGCTAGGGCAGCCGTGCTGGCGATAAACCCGTCGATGATGATCAAGACATTACGGCAGGCTCCCGCTAGAATTACGCCGGTCAGGGAAGCTATTTCAAGGCCGCCGACTTTGGTTAGGACGTCAATAACATCATTGGCATTAGGATTATTAATAGCAATAGCTTCACTGACAACATTGACTTTATGGGCTAGTAATTTATCATCAAGTCCAGTGCCAACACCTGTTACCTCTGATGGTGATTTGTCCATTAAAACAGAGGCTATTGCCGAGCTCACTGTAGTATTACCGATACCCATCTCGCCAAGTCCTATTACTTGAATTCCATTATCTATTAATGAGTTGGCAATGTCAACGCCGATATGAATTGCTTGCATTACATCGGTTTCAGACATGGCTGCACCACATCTTATATTATTAGTACCATGACGGACTTTCCGATGAAGAATGGGCAAATGGGCAGGTAATTCAGCCGTTACTCCAACATCTACCAAAATTAGATCGGCGTTTGTATGTTTAGCCAGAACATTAATGGCTGCGCCACCGCTACAAAAATTGTAAATCATTTGTTCAGTGACTTCTTGAGGATAGGCGCTGACGTTCTCAATGGCTACCCCATGATCGGCCGCCATTAGAACGATGGCCTTATGAGGAGCGGCTGGGGTTAGCGTTTTTCTGGCGCCCACAAATTGTTTTGCCAATGACTCTAAGGCCCCCAAACTGCCAATCGGTTTAGTTAGAGTATCTAAGCGAGTTTGAACTTTTGTCATAATATTATCATCTAGTGGTGTGATTTTAGCGATAATATCTTGAAGTTTATCCATGCTTATCTGCCTTTCGAGATCAAAGTAAAAATGTCACCAGGACTAAAATTTCAGCTAGCTCAGTCATAGCACCATATACATCACCAGTTAGGCCGCCTAACATTTTAGTGGCATATTTTGCAAATAACAGCGCAAAAACGATAACTGCTACGCCACCTAACAATGCTAGTTTACCTAAAGGTATGATTAATATTAAGGTTAATAACGCCGCTATCACTAGGGTTGTCCTGCCGGCGTGCTGGGCAAAAGCTTTTCCCATTCCGTCCGGTCTAGCATAGGGGAAGACTGTTATTCCAATTACCATTGCAAACCGTCCTAATACAGGCATCGAAAATAATGCCAAAGGGAGTACTGAAGGAGCAATATCAGTAAGGAGAGACCACTTTAGGAGAATTAACAAGGTGAAAGCAGTCACGCCATTAGCTCCAACCCGGCTGTCTTTCATTATTTCCAGTTTTCGTTCCCGGGATCGTCCCGAAAAGATACCGTCCATAGTGTCCATAAATCCATCGCAATGAAGGCCACCAGTGATTAAAATGGGCGCGGCCGTTAGGATGGTTGCTAGTACGTGTGGTGGACAATAAATGCCCAGCTCAGGCAGATAACAATCAATTATATAATTGATTGCTACCAAAAGCATTCCGATTACAGCTCCGATAAGCGGAAAAAACTTGACACTACGACCGAAGCTGTCAGGCAACCATTCTGATTGATTAGTAACTTTAATTCGTGTTAAAAACTGTAGACCAGTAATAAATTCATGCATATTATTCTCCGGCGGTTAGCGCCAGCCTCCGTAAATAGCGGCCAATTAGTTTTTTGCCCCAAATTTATTTAAATAAGTGTTAGTAGAAATATGAATAGCAAAGTAGTGCCATACATTATTTTGATTGTTTTTTCAATGTGTGTAGGCTCTAATTTTTGAAGCTGTGTCCCCATATAAGATCGGAAAGATGCTACTCCACCATAATAGTTTAGTCCGCCTAGCCTGATTCCTAGTGCTCCGGCTACCCCGGCTTCAGCAAGGCCGCTGTTGGGGCTCGGATGTTTAGGCGCATCTTGTCTTATTGATTTAAGGGCTGAAACTCCGTTATAGCGCAAAAAAAACGCAACAATTATAATGAGTATGCCGGTAATTCTAGCTGGAATGTAATTAAAAAGATCATCAAGTCGTGCCGCAGGCATACCAAAATCAATGTATTTGGTATTTTTGTAACCAACCATAGAATCAAGGGTGTTAACGGCACGATAGAGAAAAGCGAGCGGGGCACCGCCAATAGCAAAGTAAAACAGTGGGGATATGATTCCATCAACGATATTTTCCGCCACTGTTTCGACGGTGGCCCGAGTAATTTCACTAGTATCTAGTTTATCAGTATCACGGCCGACAATCCAGCCCACTTTGCATCGCGCTTGATTCAGATCACCGTTTAGCATGTAATCTTTAATCTCATTGCCAGCTTCAGCCAAACTACGGGGCGAGATTGTAAAGCTTAACATTACAGCGCCGCCAATAAAAGCGGCCATCGGCCCAAGCATATTTAATAAATCCAGGATTAGCCAGGCTGATGCGTAAGTTAAAGCTAACACTAAACAAACAAGAAGCGTTCCAGCAGCAATCTTATAGTTTCTTGGTTTTTCCTTTTTAAGCAACCTAGCTTCGAGAAAGGCAATGAATTTACCGATAAGCACTACCGGGTGAAATCGCGAGCGCGGGTCGCCAATTGCAGTATCTAAGAGTAAAGCTGCAATTGGTATATACTTATCCATTATTATACACCTATAATCTGGTACAGAAGTTTCATATTCAAATTGTTTCTAACCGTTGCAGCTAAATCATCATAACTTTTTTGTTTGCGTGCTTGTACATCGCTAAATGTACTCATAGGCACTAGTCCCTTACGAATGCGCAAGGCATTGATGAGAGCTCGACGGTATTCATTATTGTCAAAAATTCCGTGAATATATGTACCCATGATCAAGCCATCATGACTAACTAACCCGTCCTGTACGCAAACTTGACTACCGGAACGATTTTTTATCGTGAAGGCATGATTAACCGGAGATAAAAAATCGGTTCGTCCCATATGGATTTCGTAACCTGTTAAATTGTTCGCGTTAATATTTAAATTTAGAAAGGTATGTTTTTGACTGAAAGCTGTTACCTGATGGGTCACTTTCACAGCTTCAAACGTTGTTATAATATCAATTAAGCCTAGACCGGATATCTGTTCTCGTTCCGACTCGGTATGGAAAGGATCTCTTATCTCCTTACCTAACATCTGATAACCGCCGCAGATGCCAATGATCGGTGTACCGAGAGCCGCCAGGTCAAGAAGCTCTTGTTCATAGCCATTTTCCCGCAAGTAAAGAAGGTCTTCAGTAGTATTTTTGCTGCCAGGGAGTATTACTAAATCGGGTTGGCCGATGAGTTCCCCTTTACGAACAAACCGGACAGTCACATCACTCTCGCCAGCCAGTGCGTCAAAGTCAGTAAAGTTAGAGATTTTTGGCATGCGGAGCACAGCTATTTCGATATCACGTTGACTGACGATACATTTATCATCTAATGAAACTGAATCTTCGTCATCAATTCCAATATCTTCAATATGGGGAATTACACCCAAGACCGGTTTACCGGTTTTCTGTTCCAGAAAATCCAGCGCAGGAGCTAATAGCGTTAAATCGCCCCGAAATTTATTAATGATAAGGCCTTTGATCAGGTCGCGTTCATCAGGCTCAAGTAGTTCTAATGTACCTACAATTGATGCTAATGCGCCTCCCCTATCAATATCCGCGACCAGTAAAACAGGCGCTGATATCATTTTGGCTACCCTCATGTTGACAATATCATTCGCCTTGAGGTTGACTTCTGCAGGACTGCCGGCCCCTTCTATCACGACTGCATCAAATTGAGTCATAAGCTTATCTAAGCATTCTTTGACTATGCCCAATGCCTTTAAGCTATAACCCTGGTGATACTCTTTTGCTGACATATTACCAATTGGTTTACCCATTAATACGACTTGTGAAGAAGAATTTCCGGTTGGTTTTAAAAGCACTGGGTTCATTTCGATTATTGGGTCAAGGCAGGCTGCTTCAGCCTGAGCTACTTGAGCGCGGCCCATTTCTTCACCTGTTTTGGTTACATAGGAATTTAGAGCCATATTTTGTGCCTTAAAAGGTACGACGCGATATCCATCCTGGTATAATATTCGGCATAAGGCTGTTGTGAGAATGCTTTTGCCGACATGAGAACTTGTTCCTTGGAGCATTATTGATTTAGCCAATATTATCGAACCTCCTTCTCCAAGTTTACAGCCATTTTTTTTATTTCAATAGGTAAACCGCTAACAACAAGGTAGACTTCATCCGCCAAAGCGGCAGCTTTTTGGTTAACCCAGCCGGCAATATCCCGAAATTCTCGTGCTAAGGCATTATCAGGTACAATGCCTAACCCCACTTCATTGGTAACAAAAATAATCGTTGAATGACTGGAGCATGCAGCATGTAAAAGTCGGTCGATCTTAGTTAGTATGTATGATTGCCGTTCCTTCCGCAGTTTTGGCGTAGCTTCTGCCAATAGCAGATTCGTTGTATATAGCGTTAAGCAGTCAAATAACACAACATCAGCATGGGAAGCAGCTTGCTTAATCGTCATTTCATCAGCATAGGGCGCTTCATAGGTCGACCATTCAGCTGGACGCCGCTCACGGTGTAGGGTGACTCGCATTTGCATCTCGTCATCATATATTTGAGCTGTAGCAATGTAAGCGATTAATTTACCGTGGGCTGTCGCATATTGTTCGGCAAAAGTGCTTTTGCCACTTCTGGCCCCGCCTGTTACAAGAATCATTTTTCCGGACATATCTGTTCCTCCATTTTATATGCATGACAATACCTGATAAAGGATGAAGCAGCAGTTTCATTTCCAGCAAAATGCATGTGCAGGTATGACGCTACGAGATTGCGCTTACTGAACCCGGCATGGTAAACAGCGTTAGTCCGCATTTTTGTTATCTTGAAGGCCCAGGGAAAGTCTTCAGGCGAATCAGGTATCATTCGAGAAAAGTGAAATTCATGACCACGTAATACATCATGGGCGTCAGATAAAATATTAGGTCTTAGAGAGGTTGCCTCAACATAGCCAACTGTCTGAAGCCTCTCTTCCATGGTACAAACCGCCGGTATGACACCTACCATCTCGTAAACTTTTCCGTGAAAGTCTTTGATCTGGCGGGTAAGGTACATTAGGCCGCCGCATTCAGCATAAATAGGCATGTTTTGTTGAAAGGCATTCAGTATTGCGGTACGCATCGCACTATTTTCGGTTAACTGGCTGACAAACATTTCGGGGAATCCACCGCCAAGTATTAGACCATGGACATCTGGCAGTTCAGCATCCTCGAGCGGGCTAAACGGAACTATTTCAGCCCCTAAGGTCGCGAGAATTTCAAGACTCTCCGGATAATAAAATGAAAAGGCTTTGTCTTGAGCTACCCCTATTCGAATCTTATTTTCTGTTTGTGGAATATGGGTAATATCAGGTAGTTCAAATGGTTGTCCTATTTTGGCAATTTCGATTATGCGGTTTATATTCAATTGCTCCGACATTTGTGCAGTCATAGCAGCTACTGAATGATCGGCATTATTCTCGGTAACCGGCGTCAGGCCCAAGTGGCGTTCCGGCATTGACAAATTCTCGTTACGATAAATACAGCCCAACACTTCGATACCCAACTTGGCCATGGCCTGGCATATCATATCACGGTGGGTATCAGAGCCTATTCGATTTAATATAACTCCGGCGATATTGACGGTAGCATCATAAAGTTTATAGCCTAGGGCAATCGCGGCAGCACTCTCCCCCATCGACTTTGCATCAATCACGAGGACAACCGGACTTTTCAGTAGTTTCGCGATAGCAGCTGTGCTGCTAATTCCTTTTCGGCCCCCGTCATAAAGTCCCATGACTCCTTCAATAACAGCAATATCGTTATTATTGGCAGTTTTAACAAAAATTGTTGTTAGCTTTTTTTCAGGTACTAGCCAAGTATCGAGGTTGTGAGCCTGCTTTCCGCTTGCCAGGTAGTGGTAACCCGGATCAATATAGTCTGGGCCTACTTTATATGATTGAACACTAAGGCCTCGCTGCTTAAGCGCCCCAAGTAGTCCTGTAACAATTGTTGTCTTGCCGACCCCGCTGGAAGTTCCGGCAATAACAATCCGCGGTATGTTAATTGAATGCATGTTTGTTAGCTCCATTAATATTCAATCCCGCGCCGTGCTGATAAGCCATTTGCAAGGGGGTGCTTGATCGGATGACAAACGGTTATTTCATCAGCCCTATCCATCAATTCGGACGGCATATTACGACCGGTTAGTATTATTTCGACGTGCGGCGTTCGGCTATTTAAAGAATCGACAACATCAGCTACTGTTAGCAGCTTGTGCTTTATAGCATGGCTTATCTCATCCATCACAAGGAGGTCGACTGTGCCGCTCGCCAGAACTTCGCGGGCATAAGCCAATGCCTTAGGGGCAAAGTTGTTTATCGGATTACGGTTTTCGCGAAAGCAGCCGCCGCATTTAGTGCAAACTGCCGCCCCTGAACTTATTTCGTCCGACAGATAACAGCCAAAGCCAAATTGCTTGATCATTATGGTAGGCATTATTAACTTTGCCGAGCGTAGTTCTCCAGTGTAGCCGGTACCTTTTAAAAATTGGACTATAGTAACTCGGCGGTTTTCCCCTGCAGCTCGTAAGGCTGAACCTAGGGCTGCTGTTGTCTTGCCTTTTCCATCGCCGGTGAAAACACGGATTAAACCCTTACCTGTTTTCATACTAATCACTTTTCCAGCATGTACAGCAAGGCATTGGTGATGGCTGCAGCAATAGGGCTACCGCCCTTGTTTCCTAAAACGGTGATGTAAGGCACAGAGGATACCTTTGCCAGCAATTCCTTAGACTCACTTGCGCCGACAAAGCCAACAGGGACGCCTATAATTAGCGCTGGACGGATGTTCGCTTCTTTCATCATATTGATTACTTCGAACAGAGCAGTTGGAGCATTGCCGATGGCAACTACTGCGCCATTGAGCTGTTCGCCAAATGTTCTCATAGCAGCCATAGAGCGGGTAATACCAAGGCTCTTTGCCGTGGCGGCGACATTTCCGTCACTAATTAGACAGTTTACAGAGCCGCCAAATTCGGACAGACGTCGTTTGTTTATTCCCGTCCTCACCATTTCAACATCGCAGAAAATTTGACGACCGGTCTTTAACGCAGCACAACCTGCAGCAATAGCATCAGGGTGAATCTTAATAATTTTTGCATAGTCTGGGTCGCCAGCAGCGTGAATAATACGTGAGTAGACCTTTATCTCTTGCGGTGATAGCTTAAAATTTTTTAGGTATGGCGCGATTATTTCCATACTGCGTGTCTCAATCGCAGCAGGATCTTTTATGTAGTCCATTAAAAAACCTCCTTAACATACGTCAAAATATCATCATAATTAGAAACAATGTTACGATAACTTACTGTTGGGCGGTTAATGATAATAACCGGTAGGTTAAGTTCAGCGGCGGCAGAAAGTTTTGTGTCGCTACCGCCGATTTGACCACTGTTTTTCATCACGATAACCTCTGCACCATAATCTTTAAACATGATGGAATTCAATTGGTGAGAAAATGGTCCCTGCAGGGCTACAATATCGCTTAAGCTAAACCCTAATGCAACGCATTTTGCTATCACGTCGGGATCAGGAAGAACTCTTGCAATGATTCGGTGCTCCTGTAGCTTCGGTTCAGCTTTAAATGTCTCAAGCATTCGACTTCCAGTCGTTAAAAATACTACCTTACCAAGGTCGGCCGCTTTGCAAGCCGCTTCTTGATAATTTTGTACTGTATGCAGATTTTTATAAGATGATAAACTTGTCGCAGGGCGCTCATATCTTAAATAATCAACATTTAGAGAATGGCAGGCATTGATTGCGTTCTTTGATACATTGACAGCATATGGATGGCTGGTATCAATTACTAGCTTTATATTATGATTTCTAATGAAATTTACCATTTCGGTTTGATCAAGTTTATCAGTATGGATCACCATGTTATCTTGTGCAGCTAATTGGCAACCATGTTGACTTATCACCGATACTATGACTTCATAACCAGCTTGTGCCAGCTTGGCTGCAAGCTGACGGCCGTCTTTCGTGCCCGCTAGGACAAGAATCATAGTTTATAGCCTCGCGGGGTTATCATGCGGCCATCTTTAGTATACGTTTGGCTGTTTCCAATAAGCACCAGGGAAAACATGTCAATATGCTGTTGTGTAAAATCATCCAGACGAGCGATTGTCATTGTCTCGCCTTGGCGGCTGGCGTTGTTTACAATGCCGACCGGAGTCGAAGCAGCCCGATAATTTAGGACAATTTCTTTAACTTCTTCAATTTGACTAACACGGCGATGACTTTTGGGATTATACAGTGCAATTACAAAATCGCCAGAAGCAGCCATTTCCACGCGCTTTTTGATTAAATCCCAGGGTGTTAAGAGGTCACTTAGACTAATGACGGCAAAATCATGCATTAAGGGTGCTCCTAGAACAGCTGCTGCGGCACCTACGGCACTTATACCCGGTACTACCGTAACATTAGGACGCAGGTCTTCTGGGTGCTTTTGCACAAGCTCCAGCACGAGTCCGGCCATACCGTAGATGCCGGGGTCGCCGCTCGATACGACAGCGACTTTTTTCCCAGTCATGGCTTGCTCAACAGCTGCATTGCAGCGGTCAATCTCCTGCATCATGCCTGTTCCAATTATTTCTTGAGTGGTAAGCAAATCTTCCACTAATTTAAGGTAAGTATTATATCCGACAACAACGTCGGCTGTAACAATACTTTCTTTAGCTCGGGGGCTCATGTCTAAAGCCGAACCTGGTCCGATGCCGATAACGGCTAGTTCACCTCGGCAATTGCCACTGTTACACCCTGATACTTTGTCTTGGGCAAAAGCAGTTTGTTTGATTGTCCCGCTAAAAGCGCTGCCGCTTCGCATATATTTCCAACTCCTATCTCTTTCTCGACAAATCTGGATACTTCAAGCTTATGTAAAGCAATGCAAGCTTGGATCTCTTGGTTATTAAAAAACTTAACAGGTACAGATACTTTGGCGATGAATTGAAGCAAACCTTCTTCATCCTGTTTCAAAATAGTACTGCCAATAACCTGGATACTTTGAAGACTACGGCCAATACTGGCGCATGCATCATCAACTGACTGCCAGATTGAGGTCAGCGGGGTGCCGCGACGGCAGCCGATGCCTACAGACAAGTTAGGCAGTCTTAGATAAATATGAGGCTTATTTATTGTATAGGTTTTATTCGTTATAAGAACAGCGCTATCAAAAGAACTATCATTAAGCATGGCTATGTCTTTCAGCACGATTCCTAAGTTACTTGCTGTAGCCATATATTTTTCATAGTCATCTAAAGTAGTCTCAATAAAAAAATCCACGATTTCGTTATTCGCTATTGCAGCATTAATATTCTTAATATTACTGAACGGTTCGATAGCCAGTCCGAGTTTGGTAGCCAGCACGTCAGCTGCCGGCTTGCTCACGATGTCGGTTGCAGTTGTAATAACCGCTTTTGCCCCGATAGCACTACTTATCTGTTCGGTTAATTCATTAGCTCCGCCGATATGTCCGGACAAGAGACTAATCGCATACTGGCCACTATCATCTATTACGACTACCGCCGGATCAAAGCGTTTATCATTTACAAAAGGAGCAATAACCCGTACAACGATGCCTGTTGCCATTATGAAGATCAGACCATCGTATTGATTAAAACTGTCAGCAACAAGATCCCTTAAATTGCTAAAGACATAATCTGCCTTTATCGGATTACGGCCGGTTTTTTGAAAAACAGTGCTATCAGCAGTTAAGCTGTGAGCTAATTTCTCGGCTAATAAAGCTCCCTTATTAGTCACCGAGATTATGGCCAGTTTCATGGCTTTGCATCTCGGTACATATGACCAAATTCCGGAGCATACAGACGGGACAACGCATAGTTGCTATCAAGACAACGTCCGACTACAATCATTGCAGTTCTGTCAACGCCAGCCTCTTTAATCATGCCTGCTATAGTTTGTAAAGTTCCCCGATAAATTTTTTGTTCCGGCCAGGAGGCCTTCTGAACAATTGCCACCGGAGTATCTTCGGGGTAGCCGCCTTCGATTAACTCTGCCACAACATTATCAAGCATGTGGACACTTAAAAATATACACATAGTTGCCTCATGACTAGCTAGAGTCCCTAACTTTTCTTTTGGCGGAACTGGAGTGCGTCCTTCAAGTCGGGTAATGATTACGGTCTGTGATACCTCTGGTAAAGTGTATTCGCGTTTTAAAGCCGCTGCTGTTGCCAGAAATGAGCTGACGCCGGGGATGACCTCAAAGCCAATGTTCTTTTGGCTTAACACGTCCATTTGTTCCTGAATGGCGCCATAAATACTCGGATCACCTGTATGAAGACGAACAACCTTTTGGTCTGCTTTTACCGCCTTCTCCATTACTTCAATTACTTCGTCCAAGGTCATTGTAGCACTATTATAAATGGCAGTACTGGGTTTTGCTATTGACAATAACGCCGGGTTTACCAGTGAACCCGCGTAGATAATTACATCGGCCTCTTTGAGTAGGCGTTGTCCCTTGACTGTAATGAGTTCAGGGTCGCCCGGACCTGCTCCTACAAAAAAAACATGCATTAAAAGCCCTCCCGCTTAACTAATATAAGAGAAAGATAATCGCGTTTTGTGGTTCGAATGCTATCTAAATCATAGGTCATAAACTGATCAGGATAACCTAACTTGCATACATAGACAGCATTATTTTTTAGGTTAAGTTCATCCAGGACATCGACAATTTCATTGAATTTACCGGCAACCTTCATCAATATGGCATTGGGGAAATGTGTAAGGATTGTTCGCAGTTCGTTAGGATCGTCAATGGCTGGAATAATTGCCAGTTTTTCATTTCCCTCAGCTAACGCGGTATTAAGGAAGGCAGCTGTTGCCGAAAACGAGGTAATGCCCGGAACACTCTCAATATGTACGTCTGGCAATAAAACTCTAAGCTTTTTAAGGATATATGTATAGGTGCTAAATAACATAGCGTCGCCAATCGTGATAAAAGCAATACTTTGGCCTGCTACCAGCTGCTCGGCAATGAGGGCAGCTCCTTTTTCCCACTCGGCATTCAAGATAGCCTTATCGCGTGTCATGGGGGTAGAAATCTCAATAATCTTAGTTTTATCCGTTATGTATGAACCTGCAACCTTTAAAGCGACACTTTCGTTGTCTTGGCTCGAACGAGGTACACAGACAATATCAACATCTTTTAAAATATTTGCGGCTCTAACTGTTAATAAATCGGCTGCCCCGGGTCCTACTCCTATACCATAGAATTTACCGTGTTTTGTCATTGCAACCTCCTTTAGTACAAACGATTATGTAGATTGGATTAAGTGCCTCAAACATATTGCTGTGGCCAACCTGTTTTATTCTCGTTACTTGAACGCCTGAAGCAGAGACAGAGTAATTAGGATTGCTTTGCATGATTGTGAGAGTGTTATAAAGTGTTTCAGCTGTTACCGCAGTAATAATCAGCCGACCGTCGGATTTCAATAACATATCACTCTTATCTAAAATCTTTTTTAAATGACCTCCGCTTCCCCCTACAATAATCACATCCGCCAGGGGTAAGTCATCAAGTGCTTGGGGAGCGCTGCCTGATATCACCGTAATATTATTAACCTTAAACTTATCAGCATTTGCGCGTATTAAGTCTACGCCTTCCTGCTGACGCTCAATGGCATAGACTTGTCCGTTATTTGCCTGACGCGCAGCCTCAATTGAAATTGAACCAGTCCCGGCCCCGATATCGATAATAGTGTCATCAGGGCGAATCCGAGCATTTGCAAGGATAAGTATTCTGATCTCTTGTTTGGTCATAGGTATATTGCCCCGAATAAACTGTTCGTCATTAATACCTAATCGATTCATGCTGTCACCACCATAACGCAATGTGAAAACCCGTCAATACTCGTAGTCTCCTTGAGGGTTGTAGGTATAATCCGCTCATTTTCATACGACAGGTATTCGCATAACCAGACGTGAGAATCTTCCGGCCATCCTAGCGCAATTAGCCGTTGGGCAATTCTTTGCGGGTTATTGACGCCATCAGTTAGAATGCCCAGTTTTTTATTCACCTCATATTTTAGGCTGTCTGAATGCTGTTCACGGCCGTGGAGGCTGGTTAGTAGAGAATCTTGCCAAACCTCGCCAATACGCGCATAAGCCAGTTGAGCTGAGCTGATTCCAGGAATAACAGTGATTTGTGATTTTAAAAAGCGTGCCTTGAGCGCTCCTAGCATGCTATAGAAGCCAGGGTCTCCGGAAACCATTACAACAACATCATCTGTCAGCAAATGATCCTTTATAAATGCAATAACTCCCTCGATGTCACCATCAATTACCTTCTTATTGACAGTATCGGTTGCAAAAGCATCTAACGCTCGCTTACTGCCGACGAGTACGGTGGCATTTTTGATTGTACGATATGCTACAGGAAGTAAATAATCAGGTGACCCAGGGCCGATACCTACAACCGTTATAATATGTTCCATCCCAAACTTCCTCCAATTTCACGTGCTGTGTCGTCAAGGCCCAATATTTCGCCGCTTAGGGTAACGATGACTGTTCCAACTTTGAAATCCCCAAACACGTAGCGTTCTGATCGGACGCTAGCACGAGTAGCTAATACATTATAAACTGATTGCATTGAGTATTTACTAATAACTGGCATAGCTGCTTCTGTTGTAGTACACTCAAGGATTTCCAGTATTGCTTCGCGTGGTGCACCGTTTGCTGCCATATAAGCCGCAAGCGTTTCTAATCTGGCATCAGCAACTCTGTTATGAGTATGAAAGATCCCAGCAGCTACTTTGACGAGTTTACCTAAATGGCCAAAGAGGAGTACCCGCTTCATTTTATAATGAGCTGCGCTCTCCAGCATGTGACCAATGAAGTTGCTGGTTTGGACAACAACCTCTGATGGTAAGTTGCAGCGATTAATGGCAATGTTTTGCCCAATTTTCCCCGGAACAAAGATAATGTCATCATAACCGAGCGCCTTAACAACGCTTATTTGTGGCGTTAAAGAATTTTTAAAGGCATCTTCTGACATTGGCTCTACAATACCTGTTGTTCCGATGATTGAAAGCCCGCCTACAACACCTAGCATTGGGTTGAGGGTGCGCTTAGCCAACTTCTCACCGTCTGGTATCGAAATGGTAACATTGACGCCAAGATGCGACGGAAGAACATCTCTAACCGCGCGGATAATCATTTTTTGCGGACCAGGATTAATTGCTGGTTCTCCCATAGGTACAGCTAGGCCGGGTTTTGTTACCGTTCCTACGCCACTGCCAGCTTTAATAGTAATGGTTGGCTTATCTAAGATATTAACTAAAGCAGTAATGAGCAATCCATTTGTTATATCAGGGTCGTCACCGGCATCTTTTATTACCGATGCCTGCCCTGAATGTTCATACCCAGCGCATGATGCAATCTTAACCTTGAGCACGACTCCTTGTGGTGTTGTAATTTCAACCAAAGACGGAGGTTGTCCTTGCCAAGCCAGCAGAGCCGCCTTTGTTGCAGCCGCAGCACAGGTTCCTGTTGTAATTCCTGAACGCATTTTCTTGTTCAAAAAATAAAACCCCTCTATGGACAGGGGGTAAAAATAAGCATAATAAGATTATTTTACCCACCTGCCTATCTACCGTAGGTCATAACGGTGTGTGTTAGAACAGGCAGGTCTCCTGGCTCCGGTTCTTTGTTTCTTTCTGCCTTCCCGGTTTCCCAGTGGCGTTCGATGACATGGAAAGAAACTCCCCGTTACAGTGGCGGGACCGCGTTGGTATTACACCAAACTTCCCTTTTAAGCGTTTAGCACCTGTCCTCAATTTTGGTATGCATTTTTAAGGCCGTCTGAAATAGGGATCACTTCATTCCACAAATCAGCCTCATAATGGACTAAAATGGTTTATTAAATCATATTCATTGTTGCTATTCCCTGCCAGTCTGAAAAAATCCTGCCAAAGTTCTCTATTAAGGCAGTTTTTTTACTCATTATTGTTTATAGAAACGTCTTTTTTATAACATGTCAGGTTTTTTTAAAAAAACATGTAAGATTTTTCTTACAACCGTAGCAGGACTTTCCACATTTACTCCGAAACATGTTTAAGGATGTATAATTATAATTATTATTTTATTTATTTTATGAGGGAGTGAAATAATGAAACGAGTATGTGAGAACTGGAAAGAACATTTTCCAGAAGGCAAAGTAAGTCAAGAATATTTTGCTGAATTTGAAACACGTGCAAAAAATGTAGGTACTGAAATGTTTCATGTCAAAACGGTAACAGAGGGCCGAGAGATCATCGCCAAAATTGCCGAAGAACTGAATGCCAAAAAAGTCGTTGCCATTCCCAGTGCCTATGTAGATGCTTCAGGTGCTCTGGAACAGCTAAAAAAGCAAAATATTGAAGTCTATACAGAAGCTGCGGATATTGCAGAACATGTTGAAACTGCAGACATTGGCATCTCTACCGTGGAATTTGGAATCGCCGAAACCGGCAGTGTCTGTTATGACGGTTATTCTTATGAAAGCCGTGTTGTAAGCATGCTTCCTCCTTTACATGTTGTTTTTCTTCCTGCAAGTTATGTTGTAGCAGGTATTCGCGAAGGGTTTGAAATCCTTTCAAACGTCTTTCACGAAGGTTTTACCGGCTTCATAACGGGACCAAGCCGTACTTCTGACATCGAACGTGTACTAACTATCGGTGTCCATGGTCCTAGCCGTTTTGTCATCATTGCAGTGGATGAACTGCCCGGAGGTGTAAACTAATGGAATCAAATCAAGAACGCAATTTGCGCAAAGAAATTGAAGAAAAGCTCAATGATGAAGTGCTGCGAGGTGCTTTGAGCCGATTTGCCGAAGCGTATCCTATTGCCCGAGCCAAAGCCTATGAAAATGTAGAGGATCTTGATGGTCTACGTGATAAGTTTCGCCAGATGAAAATCGATACCGTCGCTAACCTAGAGCAAATTGCTGATAAGTTTGAGACGGAAGCCACTAAACGAGGCGTTAAAGTTTTCCGGGCAAAAGACGGCGATGCACTCAAAAAATACCTGCTTGATCTGTGTGAGAGCAAAGGTGTCAAGCGCATTGCCAAGTCTAAATCCATGGCTACTGAAGAAATTCTTTTGAATCATACCCTGGAAGATGCTGGGCTACATGTAAAAGAAACCGACCTTGGTGAATGGATTATCGGCATCGCGGGGCATCGCCCCTCCCATATGGTTATGCCTGCTATCCACTTGAGTCGCCAACAGTGTGCAGAATATTTCAGTCAGGAACTACATAAAGAAATTCCTGTTGATATTCCCTTTATGGTTCAGGAAGCTCGCATAGAATTGCGTCAAGAATTCTTGCAGGCTGACATGGGTATTACTGGTGCCAACTTCGGCATTGCACAAAACGGTGCTATTGGTCTAGTGACCAACGAAGGCAACGCCCGTATTGTGACAACTCTGCCCAAAATTCATGTTGTTGTTATCGGCTATGAAAAACTTATCCCCACTATTCAGGATGCTGCCTATATCATGAGTATGCTGCCTCGTAATGCCACAGGTCAGCTAATGACTAGCTATATGACCTTGGTGGACGGCGTTACACCGTACATGGCCAAAAACGCAGAAGGCAAATGGGTAGAAGAAGAACGCGAAGTGCACTATATTCTACTTGACAATGGCCGTCTAAAAGCTGCAAAAGATCCGATGCTTAAAGAAAGCTTTAACTGTGTTCGCTGTGCTTCCTGTCTGAACGTATGTCCTGTTTATACCGTTGTCGGCGGGCACGTTTTCGGGCACATTTATTCTGGCGGTATCGGCGCCATTCTGACAGCCTTCCTTAATGGAATGAAAGACTTCGAGCATATCAACGAAATGTGTATCGGCTGCCGCAAATGTGTTGAGATTTGTCCTGGTAGGATTAATATTCCTGGCTTGATTGACGAGTTGCGGGCCCGGGCTGTTAAAGAACACGGTCTGCCTTTTGCTGCCAAAGTCGTCTTTGAAAACGTTCTCGCTAACCGCAAAGTATTCCATACCATGCTGCGCATGGCATCCATTGGACAGAAGCCTTTCCAGAGTGGCCGCGTTATCCGTCATCTCCCGCTTTTCCTTTCAGGCATGGCAAAAGATCGCAGTCTGCCTGCTATAGCGGATACCCCGTTCCGTGACCGAATGGCCAAAGTCGCGAAGAAGATTGATAAACCCGTGAAACGTGTTGCCTTCTTTGCAGGTTGTAATATCGACTTTGTTTTCCCTGAAACAGGCGAAGCCATCGTTAAGGTATTGCAAGACCTGAATATGGAAGTAGTCTTCCCTATGGACCAAAGCTGTTGTGGTAAGCCAGTTCTTGGCATGGGCGATCGCGACACTGGCAAAAACATCGCTAAACGCAATATTGAGGCTTTTGAAAAAGTGGATGCCGATGTGCTCATCTTCGGCTGTCCTACCTGCGCTGAAACCTGGCATGAAACCTATCTCAGCCTTTTTGCCGACGAACCGGCCTGGTTGGCCCGGGCAGAAAAGCTGGCTCACAAAGTCCAGGAATTTGCTCAATTCGTTACACCTCTTTATGCTGCGAAAGGACGTCTCGATAAAAAGAATGGCGCCACTAAGGTTACCTATCATGATTCCTGTCATATGCGCCGTGGTCTTGGTATCTACAAAGAACAACGACAACTGTTGGATGCTGCTAAAGGCTATGAGTTCGTAGAAATGAAAGATGCTGACAAGTGTTGTGGAATGGCAGGAGCCTTTGGTGTCAAGTATACGGAAATCTCTATGCCTATCCTCAAAAACAAAGTGGATAACATCAAAAACAGTGGTGCAGAAGTTATTGCTGTTGGCTGTCCGGCCTGTATGATGCAGATCCAGGGTGGTCTTGATAAACAGGCTCCGAATATTCGCGTTAAACATGTCGCCGAAATTATGGCAGAGAACCTATAGGACTAACACAAAACACCTAGCTAGTTTGAAACTGGCTAGGTGTTTTTATGGCTATTATCAATAGTGGAATTTAGGAAAAGGTTGGCCCTGTTTACTTTAGAGCCAGCCTTTTTGGATTTAAGACAAAAGTTGAATAAACTCTAATCGTTCATTATCAGGGCCGCCAAAAAACAAAATGATTTTATCGGGGAGCTTCTTCGGTTTATCTAATAGTGATACATTAAATTTCAATAGTCTTTCAACGGCGGCATCCATGTCAGGAACAAAAAAGGCAATATGATCTATTACTCCTGCACCACGGCTGATAGGATTACTATTATTATTTTTGTATCGAATTAGTTCTAAGGTTTGATTACCGGACTTAAGCATAAGCAAAGTCATTTCATTCGTCTCAATACGTTCATCAATCTCACAGTCAAGGACCTGGCTGTAAAACTTGCCTGAAGCATCAATGTCTTTTACCACTACACCAACATGCGCAACCTCATACATTATAAACCACTCTTTCCAATCAAAGCCCAGTTTGCAGAGCCTTTGATTTGTTTTTTAATTCTTTACACGACTCAATAATAATATCTTGCACTTTATGGTGGTAGCCACTCTTTCTATTGCTTTAATAGCAGCATTTTATCGGCTATTTTAGCGACAATCTTTACTTGTTGACGTTCAACGTCAGACAAACGATTATAGTCTAACTCCCTGACGACAAAATAAGCTCTTTTAGATTCAACAATTGTTTTAGAAAATTGATCGGCGTTGAGAAGTTCTTTACCGTAGAAATCAGTATAGAAGGCAAAGCCGGGGCGTAAAAATTTAATTATATATACGGGCGATGCTCCATCATATTTTTCCGTAAACTCTTTAGCGATATGGACTGTTGTGAAATTTGGCGAGGCGACTGGAAATAGAAAACTCATTAGAACGATTGAAAACATCATCATTGCAATGACTTGCATCCAGAAAGCTGAATAAAACTGCTGACGGTAAATCAAATAGAACACCGCAAAAGCGGCTATAGCTAAAATAACCGACATAATAATTACACCAAGTTTTAAGTCAGGCATTGCTTTAAGACCTATAATCATGGCGGCAATAAATAAACAACTCAGCACCACTAAGGCAATAGGCCAACTTAAACAGTGCTGCTTGCGGCCCTGCCATAAAAAGTTTAAATACCAGCCTACTATCATCGCGAGTGGTGGGAACATCGGCAAGATATAAGATACAAGCTTAGTTTGAGAAACAGTAAAGAACAAAAGAATAAAGAACGCCCAAATATTAAGGAAGATCAAGGTATCACGTTCGGAGCGACTTTTGGCTATTGAGCTCCAAACAGCTTGAATTCCTATAGCCGTCCACGGGAAAAATCCAAGAATAAGTACCGGAATGTAGTAATACCACAGTACAACTTCCGGGTGTTCAGGTGAAGTGAAACGCGTAATATTATGAAAGCCGAGAAAAGTATCAATAAAAATGGATCCGTGAATTTGATACATCATCAGATACCAGGGAATCCCAACAAGAGCATAGATCATAATCCCGGCAGGAATTTTCATGGATTTTAGTTCAGAAAATCGCCATGTGGTAACAAGATATAGAAAAATGATGGCTGTTGGAAACAACAAGCCAATAGGGCCTTTTGTTAGGGTTGCCAGTCCAGCCCATAAATAGAACCAATAATATTTTTTTGTAATGAAACTTAATAATGATAGTGTCAAAAACAGATTAAGAGTTATGTCAGTGACAGCAGCCTTGCTCAAATAGAAATATTCAATACTTGTTGCAAGAACAAGCGCACTGGCCAATGCCGCTCTCTCGTTAAATAAGCGGCGTGAAAAACTATAAACAACAAGCACACCGACTACCCCTAATAGGGCAGAAGGAAATCTCGCCGCAAATTCGCTAACTCCGAAGACTTTATAAGAGGCAGCGACAAGCCAATAGTACATTGGTGGCTTATCATACCAATATTCCCCATAGATACGTGGTGAGGTAAAATCCTGAAAAGCAAACATTTCTTTTGGAGTCTCAGCATACACAGGTTCATCTGGATCGAGCAGAGGAATTCCGCCTAAATTGTAAAACATGATAATCGAGGCGATTACGGCTATTAGTATGAAAGTAGCTGAACGTTGCACGTAGGAAGCCTCCTGCCTATATTTATTGAATTCTAGTCCGTTATTAAGGAATTATAGGTGCGGGCTAGGCCATCCACTAACCGTGTTTTCGGCTGCCAATTGAGAAGCTGACAGGCAGCATTGTTATCTAATGATGAACGATAAATATCACCCTCACGAGGGCTTGTATAGAGTTTTTCAGTAGTTCGTCCCGACACTTTGGATAAAAGCTCCAACAGCGTATTAATACTAGTCTCAGTCTTGGTACTTATATTATATACACGGTTTGCATTCGTTGTTAAAAGTGATTGCAGGTTGGCTTTTGCAATATCGCCCACATAAATAAAATCGCGGGTTTGTCCCCCATCTCCATGCACCTGAACCACTTCATCTTTTTGCAATTTTCGGGTAAAGATGCTAATGACACCGCCTTCGCCGGTATCTCCCTGTCTTTCGCCATAGACATTAGCATACCGCAGTACTATATATTCTAACCCAAAAAGCTTATAGTAAAGCTCTAGGTACTTTTCAACTGTTAACTTGCTCAAACCATAAAAAGATGCTGGGTTTGTTATAGCATTTTCTTTAATCGGTGGTTGGTTATCATCGCCATAAACGGCGGCTGATGAAGCAAAGATTATCCGTTTTACCTGATTTTTGCGGCAGGCTTCCAAGAGGTTTACGGTACCTAAAATATTAACATGACAATCAAAATCTGGACGATCCATAGACTTCGGCACCATGGTTTGAGCAGCTAGATGGATGACATAATCAAACTTTTCGGTTTCAAGAACATCGTTTAGTTCCTGACTGCAAATGTCCATTTTAATAAATTCTGCTTGTGGTTGAATATTTGTTAGTAAACCTGTACTTAAGTCATCAATAATGACTACTTGGTGTTTTTCTTCTAATAGTTGTTCAACAATATGCGAACCGATAAAGCCGGCACCACCTGTAACTAAAACTTTCATGAATCTCGCCTCCTATTTCACCTGCTTTGATAAAAAGTCACGGCCAAAAACCTTTACTGTATAATATAGCCCAATGGAAAATGGGAGGTATTCTGCCAAAATGCGCCACGTTACAGCGGCAATCCCGACTGTACCTGATGGTACGAATATGCTAAACAACAGGACAAACCCGCCTTCGGCAATACCTGATCCTCCAGGGGTCGGCGCAAAATACAGTAATATATTGAGGAATAACATTCGCCCCATGATGAGGTGCCAATCAAATGTAGCTCCCATTCCCATAAAAAGAATTGGGACAATACTGTATAAAGCTAATAGGCTTATCGCTGACTCAATCAGTACTCGCAGCATACTCAACGGTGAAGATGAAAGCATAAAAACAGCGCCGCGTACATCACGATAGATAGAAAATATTCGATGGCGGTGTTTATGGCCTAATCGCTTCGTTAGTATTACGAGTATCCAATGTAAGGCATTCGTTTTAAAAAGCCAAATTGATCCCAAAATTGCAACAACAATCATTGCGGAAACGCCTACCAGGACTTGTTCAGAGATCCACGGCAGTAGACCGGGGTCATAAAAAAATACAATTGGCAAACAAAGTAGGAGAAATAAAATCGATAAGATTGTTCTCACTACAACTAAGACAGTAGCCTTACCGGTGGGAACACCAGCTTTGCGTAAAAACATGACTTGTGCAACAGCACCACCGGCAGCACCAGGTGTCAGGAGTGCAAGGAAATAATTGCCGAATACTACCTGGCCTGCTTCTAGCAGAGTAATTCGCTCACCAGATATTCTAACAAGATGCATAAGACGTGTTCCGTCAAAGAACAGGCCAACCGCCAGCATAACAAGAGCCAATCCTAGTGACCAGGGCTGGAAAGCATTTAAGTGACGAAGTGTATTAATATCTACTGTAAAATAAATAACAGATGCCGAAATAGATCCAACTACAAATATTAAGATAGCAAGGCGTTTATAAAATTTAGCCATGCGTCAACTCCCCAAACGTAACTAGCTGAATTTCTATATTGTTGAGTAGCTTCATGATTTTATCACTGGTTAGAGCGAGTAATTCGCCATCCCAATTATAATGCCACTGATATATTTCTTGTAATGCTTTAGCATCATCAGCTGGGTGCATCATAACTTCACTAACCCCATTTGGAAGATTGTTAATAATATTAGCCAAGTATTGTTGTTGCATATTCCCCCCAGCGAGCATACCAAAAAAGTTGCTTGGTACTAACAGGCCGGTTTTTCTAATCTTGTTTCTGGCTCGTTTGGCTAAGAAGGTCAAACCTGTGCGGCCAAGAATTCTAAATAGCGAGAAGGGGTAACCCCCTAAAAAGAAGTAAGGTTCATCAGGTATTCTCATGGCCCGTATGTTATATTTTTTAGCAATATCTACAACAATGTCAAGAATGCCTGGGATAATATGAAGATGCTGATGGCTATCAATGTGGGTTACGTTGATGCCGCTTGCTACAACCTTTTGAACTTGAGCATTCAGTTCCTTTTCAATATCCTTAAGACTGATTTTTCCGATGAGATACCGAAAAAGAAATTGCGGATACTGTGGAGCAAATCTTCCGGTTGAATCAACTAAGCTTTGAATGTATATAGGGTCAGAAACCGGCATTTCAGCAACCAGCGTTAAGTGAATACCAATGCCAAGTCCTGGATTTTGCAGGGCTAATCGCACAGCGTTATCAAAAGCTTTTCCGCTCGGCATAATGGAAGTGCTTGTAAGACAGCCATTTTTGTATGCTGTAATAACGGCACTATTCACTGCTTCATGTAAACCGAAATCGTCGGCATTTATGATAAGCTTTTTCATAAATATGCTCCTTATTTTTCCACTTGAATATATATAATAGCATATCTGATGAAACATAGCAATTTCGTCGGCTCTGTCTGACATTTGTCATCTTAACAAAAAAAGAGCCTGTAAGGTTCCCATTAATCCTTTTCCCAATTTTGGCTTCATAATCCTCGATACAATATTCTTCGAGTAAGGTTTTAATTACATTAGTCTGTTTTATAAAACTTTCCAATCCATCTAACGCATTTATCAGCTTAAAGCTAAATGAATTCAACATGTCTGGCATATGCGTTGTGATTGTGGATTGATTCAAAGTTTTCGCACTGTACTTCAAACCAGCAAATATTATCTAATTGTCTAAGCGATAATACTAAATCGCGCAGAACATCTTCCACAAACTTTGGATTTTCATAAGCTTTCTCAGTTACATATTTTTCATCTTCACGTTTTAGTAAAGGGTATACAGGGCAACTCCCTTGGGCTTCCATTAAGGTAGCTAAATCTTCTATCCAAATAAACTTACCTTGGGTGTGTTTGATTTTCACCTTCATCAAACCGCGCTGGTTATGTGCACCATACGCTGCTATTTCTTTACTGCATGGGCAAAGTGAAGTAAAAGGGACATCTACACCCAGCAAAAAGTCCATGCGCTCACCTTTTATTAAGGAACCTGAAAATAGACAGTCTAGGTCAAGCATGCTTTTCAGCCCACTGACAGGAGCTTTTTTTTCAATAAAATATTTAAAATTAATATCAATTTGTGCACTTTTTGCATCTAGCCTATCAATAGTGTCATTAAGAATGCATTTCATTTCGTGGCTTGAGACTGGTTTTTGGCTCCAATCACTTAGTACTTCAATAAATCTACTCATATGAGTACCTTTGTATTCTTTCGGTAAATCAACAGTAAGGGTAATTTTTGCAAGTACTGACTGTAACGCCCCGGATTTGGTTCTTATAAAAAAAGGCAGATGAACTTCACTGATACCAACCTTCTGTATGTCTATTCCACGTTCATCCGCTGCGTTCTGAACATCTTTCATGTTTGCTCACCCCTACTCTTATATGGAATTGGATCGGTGATACCTGCCTCGTTAAAACCTTTTAAGCGTAGAATGCAGCTATCGCAAGTCCCACAGGCCGACTCTTCCCCATTATAGCAACTGGTACTCAAGACAAATGGTGCTTTTAAATGAGCCCCTAATAAAACAATATCTTTCTTGGTTAAATTTATTAACGGTGTTTCAATTGTTATCTTCTTATTATTCTGGACTGTTGCTTTGGTAGAATAATTGGCCAAGGTTTGAAAATGCTCAATAAATTCTGGACGACAATCGGGATAACCTGAATAATCCAGGGTATTGACACCAATATAAATTTGCTCAGCATCGACTACTTCGGCATAACCTAAAGCATAGCTTAGGAAAATGAGATTGCGAGCAGGAACATAGGTTATTGGAATATCTTTGCGATCCACGTTGCCGTTAGGCACTTCAATGTTGCTATCAGTAAGAGCGCTGCCGCCAATTGCATCCATGTTTGTTTCAACGATTAAGTGACGGGAGGCCTGATAATATTCTGCAACTTTTTGTGCGGAGGATAACTCTCTACTATGACGTTGATGATAATTGAAACTTATTGGATACAGTTCATAGCCTTTATTATGGGCTACCGCCATACAGACAGTTGAATCAAGGCCGCCAGACAACAGTACGACTGCTTTCATTATTTAACACACACTCCTGTACTAAAAAGACTGTTTTATGTAGTTTAAGCTTTTACTAGCTTGGCAATACTAAGCGTTTTGTTCTTCTCAAGATCAATAAAATCACCATCTACGGTACGCACTACAGGGCGACAACTGATAAAGTGTCCTAGATAAACAACTTCTGCCTCACGGCCATCATCTAGTGCGACGGTATTACCTAAAAAGTAATCGCGAACATTATTTAAGAAAACACTGCAAATAAGGGGATCAAGACTTCCAAACATTTCCTTAACCATCAGTTCTACAACTTCAAATGGTGGAGATTTTTGATGGTAAATTCGGTCTGATGTCATTGCATCATAAATATCAGCAATGGAAACAATCTTGGCAAAAAGGTGAATTTGATCTCCGTTGAGCATGAGGGGATAGCCTGTGCCGTTATTTCTCTCATGATGTTGTAAAACCCCGTATTTTACCGATAAGGGTAACTCAGGAATGTTTTGGATAAGACGATAGCCTAAGGTGGTATGTTTGCGCATAACATCCATCTCGGCAGCGGTAAGTCTATTAGGGTTGTTAAGAATCGATAGTGGGATTTGGGTTTTGCCAACATCGTGTAATAAGCCGGTAAGGCATATGTTTAACAGTTCATTTTCTTTCAAGCCAAGCCATTTTCCTAAGACTCCAGCAATTACCGCAACGTTTACCGAGTGATGATAGGTATAGTCATCTTGACGCTGGACCATATGTAAATGGTTGATGACGCCTACTGAATGTATTAGTGGATCAATTGCTTTTCCAACAAGGTGTCTTATATCGTCAATTGGGACGGTTTTTAATAAACGGATTGTATCAAAGGTATATTTTATAAAATCTACTGTTCCACTGTATTTGTCAAAGAAGTTTTGCTGGGAGTATGTGACTGGGTGCTGATTTTCTAGCTCCACAGATGCATCATAAATATCGAGGTATGTTAGATTCCAGGTTCTCAGCCGGTCTAATATACGGGACGTTAACACAATACCTTCAGCGAGAGCCACCTTACCTTCTTCAGTTAAGATGGTTTTACCAAGTTTCATGCCAGGAATTATAGCATCAATATGGCATTTACGGCAGTTTATTTTACCCAATCATATTCCTCCCATCCATCTTCACGGATTTAGAGTACAGCCGGACGTAGCTTGTGACTTAACCTATTTCAGTTTATTAATAGAGGCCTCTAATACTGTTTGTTGGATTTTTTTTAAGGGGACATTGTTCTCCTTTGCTAAATGTCGACAATCTTCATACTCGGGTGATACATGACAAATCTTGCCGTTGTAAGTGCTGATTTTAACTTTAGCGTTACCCCAGGGCGAATGAACAGTAGCAAATCCTCGTTGCGCGATTTTTCGCTTAACAGGGTAATAACGTACCCCGATTGTAGAAGTTTCGCTGAATAGAATGTCAGTTGCTTTATCTAAATCTTGGCCGGTGACTAAAACCGACACCAGCGTTGCTGGACGCGATTTTTTCATAATAATCGGAGTAAGCCAAACGTCAAGTGCACCAATTTCGAACAATTTATCCATTGCATATTCATAAATTTGCGGACTAAGGTCATCGATATTGGCCTCAAGGACTAAGATCTCATCATTTTCCGTCGCTTCGGTAATTTCACCAATATGTAGGCGTACTACATTAGGAATTTCCAAATTCCAGGTGCCTGCACCATAAGCAATCTTATGGCTGATAAAGCCTGAAGGCATTTTTCCATAGCCTGTCCCAAGGGCAGCGATAATTGCTGCTCCAGTTGGCGTAACTAATTCGCGTTCAATGTTTCCCGCATAATGCGGAATCCCAGTCAAAAGTTCAGCAGTAGCCGGTGCGGGTATTGGCATAATGCCATGGCTGCATTGAACAAAGCCAAAACCAGTATTGATTTTTGATGTATAGATCGCTTCAATTTCAAGGTAATTGAGGCACCATACAGTACCAACAATATCAATAATTGTGTCAACAGCGCCGACTTCATGAAAATGTACCTGATCTATCGTTGTGCCATGAACCTTAGCTTCTGCTTGAGCTAAACGAAGAAATACTTTTTTACTAGCTTCTTTAACTGTCTCGTTTAAGGACGAACAATCAATAATCTCGATAATATCAGGTAAGTGTCTGTGCTTATGATGATGATGACCATGTGAATTATCATGAGCATGGTCGTGATGATGTTCTAAATGCACATCAAGGTGAATCGCACTAAGACCGGTTTTTACAACCCTTTCAATACTTAAGTGATAACCATCGATATGAAGTTTAGCAATCACAGCTCGTAGCTTTTCTTCTGGCACGCCGGCATCAATAAAGGCGCCTAATAACATATTACCGCTAATTCCGGAAAAACAATCTAAATATATTACTTTCATTTCTATCACCTCATGCTGTTAATCATGCTAGCTAAACGTCCTGCCCCGAAACCGTTATCGATATTTACTACTGCAATACCTGCAGCACAGCTATTAAGCATGCTTAGAAGCGCTGCTAAACCGCCAAAATTAGCACCATAACCCACGCTGGTAGGAACAGCGATGACTGGCTTAGCGACCAATCCTCCCACCACACTGGCAAGAGCCCCTTCCATGCCGGCCACGACGATGACAACATTGGCTTTTTGAAGTACATCTTGCTGTGCTAATAGTCTATGGATTCCGGCAACACCGACATCATAGACGCGTTGTACCTTATTGCCCATAATCTCGGCAGTTAGTGCGGCTTCTTCGGCCACTGGCATATCACTCGTACCAGCACTAACAATCAATATAAATCGGTCATCGTCGACCTTTATTTCGCCTCGTCTCACCATAATAATTTTGGCAATGTCATAATACTCAGCATCGGGAATAACAACTTGTACTGCAGTGTACATTTCTTTGGTCGCTCGCGTTGCTAAAATATTGTTATTTTGTTTTGTGAGACATTCTACAATTTGCACTACCTGGTCGACTGTCTTGCCTTGACAGTAAACGACCTCTGGAAATCCCTGACGAAGTGCGCGGTGGTGATCAATTTTAGCAAAGTGCAAATCCTCATATGGTAAGATTTTAAGTTTTTCTAACACTTCTTTTTCACTTAGCTTGTCGGCGTGAAAATCTCTTAGAACTTCACTTACTGCATCTAAATCCATGGGTTAGGCCCCCTTCAAGCTTTCGTTCATACTTCCGGTCCGGTATCCAGTAAGATCTAATGTTACATATTTAAACCCAAGTTGGCAAAAAAATTCTGCTATGATCTTGGCATTCTGTGATGTGGCCAGCACTGAAATGTTCGTTTGATCAACTTCAATGCGAGCTAAATCGCCATGATGTCGAACACGGAGCTGCCCAGTACAAAGCTTGCGTAAAAACTCCTCGCCTTCTTCTACTTGGCGAAGTTTATCTGGCGTTATTGGCTGTCCATAGCTTAAACGCGATACCAGGCAGGCTGCACTAGGGCGATTCCAAGTAGGAAGCCCCCACTCTTTCGACATCTCTCTAATATTGGCTTTAGTGAACCCAGCGTCAAGCAAGGGGCTCTTGATGACACCCAATTCTTCAATGGCTTTCATGCCTGGTCGATAATCATCTAAATCATCAAGATTACTTCCTTCTACCACCCAAGAATAACCATGATCGCCAGCCCATTTAATCAGGCCTGAAAATCGGTCTTTTTTACAAAAATAACAGCGTTCCCGTGTATTTGCGATAAATAACGGATTATCAAATTCAGTCGCCGGTAATAGGCGGTGTTCAATGCCTAGTTTGTAGGACAGATCTTTGGCTTCTGCTTTTTCCCGAACGGTTAAACTATCAGAGTAAGCTGTTACAGCAACTACTTTATCGCCAAGAACTTTTTTTGCAGCAGCGGCGAGAAAGGTGCTATCTACGCCACCGGAAAAGGCAACTACGACGCTTCCCAGTTTCTCTAGCTCACCATAAAGTTTAGTTAATTTTGCATCTAATTCTGCCATTATTTTGCCTCCTCCAGAATTTAAGAAAAAGACATAATTTCGTACAAGAAATTATGTCGAAAATTCATGGGTTTACTCATCATATATATTATTGTACAAAATTAGCAAAAATCCTGTCGATTTCCCTAATTTTGCAGTGGTATTTTATATGAGCTTTTTAATATGCTTTCCAAGGTTTCAATTATTTTAAGTTCTGTTTCTTCCAGTAAGGTAATGGTGTGATTAAGTAAGAGGAAATTTGGGGTTATTCTGGTTTGATACATTCGCTCAACAAGCTCCAAATGACTAATCGCTGTTTCTAGATGCTCAGCAGCTAATAAAACCTGTGTCGAAAGCAATTTCTCCAGTAAGATATAGTTATAGATTTGCTGGGCTTCGATTGCCTTAGTAAACCCTTCGCTATTACCATGATTTAAGATGAACGTATAAAAGTTTAAGGTAAACCCTTGAAAGGAACGATTACCTGCTAGAGATAAGTCATTGTATAAAGGGAAAATGTATTGCACAGCTTGATTTATATTGGCGTCCTGTGCTCGCATTAATGTAAGTACGTCGTTAAAGTCATTACCCTGCATCTTTTCACCTCCTGAAATGTTTCAATATATTATATTCAGTCCTATAGCTTTATGTTTACAACATGGACAGTGTGAATCAAAAAACCGTACGCTTTTGCGTACGGTTTGCAACTATGTGGATGATAAAATTCCGGCCAGTTCATATACTTGAGGATTAATACCGAACTTATAGTTATGAACATCATCATAAGGTACAGTAACGATTCGGCCTTGTTGATACGCCACCAAGCGGTTTGTTTCACCTTTTATAATTGTGTCTACAGCGACTGCTCCCATGCGACTGGCCGTAATATTGTCCAGCGCTGACGGGCTGCCACCTCGTTGAATATATCCTAATACCGTAACATGAGGTTTAAAAGTAGTACGTTCTGCTATTTGCTCAGCAATATCATAGCCCTTGGCTATACCTTCGGCGACAAGGACAATACTGTAGAGTTTACCGCGCTTGTAGCTTTTGATAAGGCCTTGACACACTGCATCTATATCAACAGGTTTCTCCGGGAGCAATATCACTTCCGCTCCACCTGCTAAACCGGCCATTAATGCAATATGTCCTGCACTGCGGCCCATAACCTCGATGATGGCGATCCGCTCGTGTGAAGCTGCAGTATCACGAATCTTGTTTGTTGCGTCTAAGACGGTATTGAGGGCTGTATCAAAGCCAAGTGTATACTCGGTCCCAGCCATATCGTTATCGATTGTCGCTGGGATAGTCACTGTCTCGATGCCTGCTTCGGTAAGGGTCATTGCACCAGCCATGGAGCCATCGCCGCCAATGATAACAACATAATCGATGTACCTTTCCTTAAGTTGGCTGATAGCAGTTTCAAAGCCTTCAGGCGTTTTAAAGGCTTCACTGCGGGCCGTTCTAAGAATTGTGCCGCCATGTTGAATTGTGCCGCCTACGGAGTGGGACTGCATTAAAGCAAACTGGCCGTTAATTACACCCTCAAAGCCTCGTTCAACTCCGAAAACTTCAAATCCATTATAAATTGCGGTACGTACCACGCTCCGGATTGCAGCATTCATACCAGGCGCATCTCCTCCGCTAGTTAAAACAGCAATTCGTTTGACCATTATTAGCCTCCTGTTGTTATATCATAGATAATTTTCACATTAGACACTAGTAGAGCTATTTGTATCTTCTGTTTTTTTGAGTTTTTGCTTGAGTCGGTCAATGAGTAAATATACCAACGGAACTACAATTAGCGTTAAAATGGTGGAAGTAATCAGTCCACCGACAAGCACAACGCCCATTGATGAACGCAGTTCCGCTCCAGCCCCAAGGCCAAGGGCCACAGGGAGCATCCCAAAAATCATGGCCATTGTTGTCATTAATATTGGTCGTAATCTAGTTGTACCAGCTGTTATTAAAGCGTCAATAATTGGAAACCCCTTGGCTCGCAGTTGATTGGTATAGTCAACTAATAGTATCGCATTTTTTGTTACAAGTCCCATAAGCATTATAGCACCTATTAGGGACATTATATTAATTGTTTTGGCTGAAATCAGGAGTCCTAAGATAGCACCCACTAGCGAAAATGGTAGAGAGATCATTATGGTCAGCGGATGAACAAAGCTTTCAAACTCTGCAGCTAATACCATGTAGATTAGAACGATCGCTAAAAGCAAGGCTTTGGCTATCTCTAGAAATGAATCCTGCATTGTTTGGGCCTGACCAACAAATTTATAAGTATAACCTAATGGCAAGTTAAGATTAGGCATCATATCACGGATTTGTTGGAGAACTTCACCAGATGATACTCCTACTGTATTTGCATAAACAATCACTTGTCGCTGACGTGCTTCACGATCAATCTGTGTTGGACCTGACGATATTTTAACATCGGCTATATCAGCAAGCCGAACAAATGTACCTGTTTTTGTCGAAACTCGGAGATTTGACACATCATCATAGCTTAACCGATTTTGTGGAAACATTTGTACGCGGATACTATAATCACTATCACCAATATTAAATTCATTATTTGCTGTTACGCCTAAAAAGGCAGCTTGCACAATATTACCCACCGAGGTAGCATCAACGCCTGCATCACCAGCACGTGCGGGATCTAATTTTATATGAATTTCAGGCTCAAACTGCTCACTTGAGATGTCAACATCAGTTGTTCCAGGAATTTGACGAATATAATCAGCTAACTCGGCAGCCTTATGTGACAAGATGTCTAGTTCAGATCCGCGCAAGCCTATTTGTACTGGCCGAGAATCCCCTCTGCCGACCCCTTGGTTATTTTGTACGGCAACTTTTAAACCCTCAATACTTCTGAATTTAATTCGAAGCATATCCATAATGTCCGACATACTACGCGAACGATCGCTTGACGGAGTAAGGCGAACTCCAATCATGCCTTTATAAACAGGTTGACGCTGCTGGCCGATAATAAGGAACGCCGATTTTAATTCAGGAATGGTTAGTACTTCATTTTCAATCGGAGCAACCAATTCCTTCATTCTGTCCATAGAAGTACCGGCGGGGGCGGTTAATGAAATGTTAAATTCTCCTGAGTCGTAAGTCGGTTGAAATTCAGTCCCAAGAAAAGGTACCAGCAAGACATTAAGAAATAGCGATAATATGGCAAGCGCAACAAGCTTTTTCGGACGTTTAAGCGCCCAGGTCAGAATGGTTTGGTAGGTATTTCGAAAGTTCAAAAAGCCATTTTCCCAAATGTCAAGAATCTTTTGCAGCCACGCTAAGTGTCCGGTAAGTTTTTTCGGCCCGTCATTATTGCTTTTTAACCAATAGGCCGCGAGCATAGGAGTGAGTGTAAAGGCTACAAACAGTGAGAATGCAACGGCAAAGGCTACTGTGAGACCAAATTGTTTAAAAAATTGGCCGATAATTTCATTCATGTTGCCAACAGGTACAAAGACTGCAAGAATGGATAGTGTTGTAGCTAGTACTGCCAATGCAATTTCTGTTGTACCGATTCTTGCCGCTTCCATTGGGCTTTCGCCTTTTTCGATATGCCTGAAAATGTTTTCTACAACAACAATAGCATCATCAATCAATATGCCTACTGCCAAACTAAGTCCCATTAAGGACATGTTATTAAGCGTGAAATTCATTGCTTTCATTAAAAAAAAGGTGGCAATAATCGATGTTGGAATGGCAATAGAAGCGATGATCGTCGCCCTGGTATTTTGGAGAAAGAGAAAAGTAATTAATACCGCAAGCATACCGCCAAAAAAAAGGGACATCATTACGTCTTCAACATTATCATGAATATAAAGCGAGCTGTCACGCGTAATAGTGACCTTAATATCGGATGGTAAAACTGAAGTTTCCATTTCCTTCATGGCAGCCTTGACACGATCGGCAACGTCGACAGTGTTGGTACCTGATTGCTTTTGTACAGAGATAACTACGCTTGGTGTGCCATTTGTCCGCGCATAGTTTCGCTCTTCTGTCCAACCATCGCTTACGGTAGCAACATCACCAATTTTGACAAGGTGACCATTTTGATTGGAAACAATAATATTTTTCATTTCATCAAGACTCTTGTATCGTCCGATAGTTCGAACAGTCAACTCTGTTCCCTTTTCATTGACTCGACCGCCCGGGGTATTCATATTATGGGAATTTACGACATCAAGAATTTGCTGAAAGCTTATATTGTAAGCCTCTAATTTTTGAGGGTCAACGAACAAGTGAATTTCCCGCAATGAAGCGCCAAAAACGTTGACTTCAGCGACACCGTCAAGACGCTGAAGTTCGTCTTTTACGATATCTTCAGCTAATTTACGAATCTCACCACGTTCGCGCACATCAGAAGCCATACTAAAGTAAACAATTGATTGTGCTGTAATGTCGTAACGCTGTACAACTGGTTCGTCGATTTGGTCAGGGAGACGCCGACGAACACCAGCAACCTTCTCTCGTACTTCATTAGCAGCCAGCTTAGGGTCTGTGCCAAATTCGAATTCTATCAAGACTTGTGATGTACCTTCGCGTGACACTGAAGACAGGGTTTTTATACCTGCAACAGAGCTTACGGCATCTTCTACCTTTTTAGTAATTAGGCTTTCCATTTCTTCAGGCGAAGCGCCTTTATACGTAACTGTCACGGTGACTATGGGAAAATCAACATCGGGATATAAGTCAATGCCTAATGACGAATATGAACCTAGCCCAAATACCACAAGAAGCATAACCAGCATTATAGTGAACACCGGACGCTTAATGAAGGTCGCTATCTCCATTAAATGCCACCCGCCTTAGATTCGGATGGTGCCCTTATTGCAGAACCGTCCTTCAACTTATTTTGTCCTGCAACCACGATTTTTTCACCTTCATTCAGACCATCGAGAACTTCAGCCCAGCCACCGCCAACAAAGCCGACCTGAATCACACGCTGTTGGACTTTGTTATCTGCATTTACCACGTAGACAGATTTTTGATCCTCACGCAGCACTAAAGCTTTTTCTGGAACAGCTAAGGCACCTTGACGGACTTGTCCGGGAATCGCTGCTTTTGCGAACATTCCGGATTTAAGTATGCCATCACTATTCGGTATCGTAATTTCGGCAATGAATGTTCTTGCTGGTAAGACTGCCGCCGGCGAAATACGAGTAATCACACCTTCAAATTCTTGACCGCCTAAAGCGTCAACGGTGACTTTTACCTTAGTGCCAACTAATAACTGGCTTATTTGGGCCTCCCCGATGATAGCTTTGGCTAATAATGACGAAACATTGGCTACGCTGACAATCGCAGTACCCGCCTTGGCATAAACGCCGGACTGTAGATAACGCTTAACAACTACACCGTTGCGCGGCGCATAAATGTTAGCATTGTCAAGCCTTGCCTGTAATAAATTGAGATTCCCCACTGCTGACCGTACCTGTCCTGCATATAAGTTGCGTTTTGTCCGAGCGTTATCGAGCGACTGCGCCGATAACGCACCTTGCTGAGTCAAAGCTTCAGTTCGTCTTAATTCAAGCTCTGCTTGTTCGAGGTTTGCCTGGCTTGATAAAAGATTACCCTCAGCCTGGACTACTTGAGCGGAAAGCTCATTCGTATCAAGAACGGCGATGATCATACCTTCTGACACAGTATCACCTTCGTCAACCTTTAACAAATCAATACGACCGTCTACTTTTGATGAGATATCGGCAATCCATACTGGTTCCAGGTTAGCCGAAAAGTTCAATATTGGGTTAATGTCAGTTCTTGAAACGGCCGCTACTTCAACTGCTACAACTTGACCTTGTGACATTTTCGCTGCACGCTGTTTGTTAGTAGTGATGTTAGAATAGATACGGTAAGAGATAATACTGGCTAATACAATTATGATAGCGGTAACAATAAATATTGTCTTTTTTTTCTTTGCGGAAGCCAATCTACCACACCTCTGCTAATTAGTATTTGCTCGTATAATGTTCGACTAGCAGGTCAACTATCCTGCAAATAAGTAACGTTTTTTTGAAATGAGGGGAAATATTGCTAAATTGATATTAGTAGCAATTACGGTTAAATTTTTTGGTGATCAATTTTAAAGGAGCGGTCAGATGACCGCTCCTCAATGTTAGATTCGGCGTATTGTGCAGCACTTAAGATCGGACTCATGGGATGTGCCGCCGACGACAATTTCAGGAATCCGTATGGTTGGCTGGGCATCAGATACCGGTGCACTTTGCCCGCCTTTGCCGCAAGTCCCGATTGTATATCCTAAATCGTTTCCTACCATATCAACCATTTTTAAAACTTCTGGGCCGTTGCCTGTTAAAGTAGCGCCCCGAACGGCATGGGCGACAGAGCCGTTTTTTATAAGGTAGCCTTCTGCAACGTCAAAAACAAAGTCCCCATTGACTGTATTGACCTGGCCGCCTCCCATTTTCTTTACGAGCAGTCCGTTTCTAATGGATTTGACAATTTCTTCAGGGTCATCTTTGCCCCGATCAATATATGTGTTACGCATACGAGGAATTGGTTTATGCTCGTAAGATTCTCTACGACCGTTGCCGGTTGGATGAACGCCAGCCCGCTTGGAAGTGAGATAATCGTACATATATCCTTTTAAAATACCATTCTCAATAAGAACATTTTTCTGGGTCTCGAAACCCTCATCATCAAATCTTAGTGTGCCATATTTATGTGGGATTGTTCCGTCGTCTACGACAGTGACAAACTTTGAGGCAACTTGCTGGTTTTCTTGGCCACCATACACTGACAGGCCTTTTTGAACAAGGTCAGCCTCAAGTCCATGTCCGCATGCTTCGTGAACCATTGTTCCACCTGCATCAGCCGACATAACTACAGGCATTTTCCCTGCCGGAGCTGGTTTAGCCTCTAATAAAGTTACTGCGCGATTTGCGGCTCCTTTGCCAATATCGGCAGCTTTGTTGTTAGCCAGAACTTCAAAGCCTTGGTTAGTGCCAACCGATTCAAAGCCGGTCTGAATTTCGGCGCCTGATGCCGCAATTGCATTCACTGACAGCCTCGTTCTTACTCGCTGATCCTCTACTAGACGGCCTAATGAGTTGGCAATCGTGACATTTTGAACAACGTCACCATAACTAGCCATGACTTGCTTAATACGATGATCAATACTACGGGCGGCACTATTTGCTTCTTCAACAGCGGCTACCTTATCATCGATTTTTATATTAGTCGGCATTTTTTTTATATCAAGGTCTAGGTCGGGAACTACTTTTCTAAGATCAATGTTCACATCAGCATGACTTCTTTTTGCAGCCTGGCTTGCAATATTTGCTACGTCCAGTAAGTCGGCTTTTGTCACCTTATTAGTATAGGCATACGCAGTTGTATCGCCATAGATCACGCGGATACCAGCGCCAATATCTGTGCCTGATTTAATTCGTTCGATCCTGTTTTCTTCACAGGCGACCATAGTTGTGGAGCGATTTTCAATAAATATATCGGCAAAATCGCCGCCATGCTGTAATGCGGTGTCCAGTATCTCACCTAATACTCGGCGGTCTAGCATGCTTAACCATCCCCTTATATCAACTTCTTAAGTAAATTTTGGAGTTACTTCTATAGTTTATTAGATTCAGGGTGTGTTTATGTAATTTCATTTAAGGCTGCCGCAATAATTGCATCAGGCACATTATTTACAATTGTTACTTGCCCTAAGTCTTTGATAAGAACCCAGTTTAGCTTGCCGTTTATAACTTTTTTATCTCTGACTAGAAGCGGCAAGATTTTATCAGCTGGGCAGTGAGCTGCTTTTAACGGCAAATGAAATTTTGTAATACAATGACAGATTTTCTCAACAACTTCAGCCGAACAAAGCCCCATATGATAACTAATAAGGGCAGCGCCGTGCATGCCGATTGCAACAGCTTCGCCATGGTTGTACTTTTCAAAATTTGTGTAGGCTTCAATAGCATGACCAATCGTATGTCCAAAGTTGAGAATGGCCCGCAGTCCAGTCTCCCTCTCATCTGTGCTGACGATATCGGCTTTTATTTGGCAGGACCTGTGGATTATTTTGATGATTGTCTCAGGTCTTTTCATTAAAATATCATTAGAGTTTTGTCTTAGATAATCAAAAAAATCACAATCAGAAATTACTCCGTATTTAAGGACCTCGGCCAGACCAGTGTATAGCTCGCGCTCTGGCAGGGTATCAAGAAACAACGTGTCAATAAAGACTAGTTCCGGTTGATAAAATGCTCCGATAAGATTTTTCCCTAGAGGGTGATTAATGGCAACTTTACCTCCGACGCTTGAATCAACCTGAGCTAATAGGGTTGTTGGAATCTGAATAAACGGAACCCCTCGCAAATAAGTTGCCGCAATGAAGCCGGCCAAATCACCCACTACGCCACCGCCTAGAGCCACAATTGGTGACTTGCGGTCAAGTTTGCTTTCGATGGCTTTTGTATATATATCCATAGCATCAGTAGCTGATTTTGATTGTTCACCTGGATCTATACTATAGTGTTCTGTAGAGAAGCCAACAGAGTTAAGTACCGCAGCAATCTTATTACTATACAGCGGTGCTACATTGCTGTCAGAAATGATTAAAGCGTTAGAACTAAACTTCATTTGCGTGAATTGGTTAGCCAGCTCACTAATCCAATTTGTGCCGATATGGATGTCATAACTGTCTGATCCTAATTTAACCTTAAGTTCAGCCACGCAAAAACCCTCCCTCCCGTAAAAATGTCACTATGATATCAACGACTTGATGGGGCGTGTAGTTTGTTGTATCAATAGTAAGATCGCTTGCGCCATACAGCAATTCCCTCTCACTGAGCATTTTTTTAATAAGTTGCTCTCGATCCGGATGATTGATCAGGGGGCGATTATTACGCCTCCCCGTTCTTTCCAAAATTGTTTGGGGTGATGCAGTTAGCGTTATAAGCACGCTATTGGATCTTAATCGGCTCATGTTTTCGGGGGACAAGACGACACCCCCGCCAGTGGAAATAACAGAGTGAGTATAACGAGAGACTCTGGCAATTACTGCGGCCTCTTTGGTGCGAAAGAAGGACTCACCATATTTTTGAAAAATCTCGGGAATGGGTATGCCACATCCCTTCTCGATTTTTTTATCAGTGTCAATATATGGGCGTTTTAAGCGGCTTGCAAGGAGACGGCCGACTCTGCTTTTACCGGTGCCCATAAAACCGATTAATACTACATTCCTCATAATCAGCATCGATTGATTCGAAGATTATAGTTTTCTATGGCCTTTAACAAATCAGCCATGTTGTCACCACCGAATTTTTCGATTACTGTTTCGGCTAAAACAATGGCTGCCATGGCTTCACCAACTACTGCCGCCGCCGGTACTGCACAGGCGTCACTCCGTTCAGTATTGGCTTTTACTGCAGCATTCGTTTTTATATTAACTGACTGCAAAGGAGTCATCAAGGTGGGGATAGGTTTCATGACAGCTCTTACGATTATATTCTCACCATTACTCATGCCACCTTCAATACCGCCAGCATGATTCGTTGTTCGATAATAGCCGCTCCCTGTATCGTAAAAAATTTCATCATGCGCCAGACTACCCGGCAGATCAGCATAAGTAAAGCCTTCGCCGAGCTCAACCCCTTTTATTGCCGGAATTGACATCAGTGCTGCTGTTAGTTTGGTGTCTAAGCGACGGTCCCATTGGATGTGGCTGCCAAGGCCTGGTAACAGGTTGGCTACAACAATTTCAAATATTCCTCCTAGCGTATCGCCGGCTTGCTTAGCCTTGTCGATGATAGCTTTCATGGTTAATTCAGTTTCTTTGTCCACACAGCCAGTATCTGTTGAATTATTATTTTTTATTGCCGAGAAGTCGACTTTCTTTTCTAGTTTAACTCCACCGATATTTATAACATGCGAAGCTATCTCCATATTACAGGTAGCTAATAAGAATTGCTTCATTATAGCACCGACAGCTACTCTGGTTGCAGTTTCACGAGCGCTGGCCCGTTCAAGAATATCCCTGATATCTTCCCGATCATACTTTAAGACGCCCGTTAAATCAGCATGGCCTGGCCGCGCGTTAGTGACAGCCTCACCAGTCTCTGGCCCCATCACCGACATGCGATCAAGCCAGTTTTCCCAGTCACGGTTAGTAATTTTTATTGTTATCGGATCGCCTAGCGTTTTGCCAAACCGCACCCCTGATAGAATTTCAGCCTTGTCTTTTTCAATCGTCATTCTACCACCGCGGCCATAGCCTTGCTGTCGTCGGGTCAAATCTTGGTTTATCTGGTCTATATTAATCATGAGTCCGGCTGGCAATCCTTCAATAATAGCCGTTAGGCATTGTCCGTGTGATTCCCCAGCAGTAAGAAAACGTAACATAAGTATCACTCCTTTAAAGTTAGAGCCAACCTATTTCTTAGCTGGCTCAGCGGCATTAAAATTTGCGGTTACGCCATAGCTGTAAAGTGAAATTGTTAGCTTGCTTTCAAGAATATTTTGCTGTGATTGAGTCGTAATATTTGTTACCATGGCAAATCGTGGTAGATTTTCTATTTTATCAAGGAATTTAAGCGTCTGGAAATAAGGTCCTTTTATGATGATTTCAATAGGAATTTCCCGGTAGCCGTTTTTGTTTAAAACTGTGCCAAGTTTAATGTGTGATACTTGTACCTGACAGTCATAGGCTACTTTGTTTAATTGAAACAGGTACGCACTAACGTCCGGTTGATTAGGCAATAGCTGGTCAACTAACGTAGCACCGCGATTCACTTCACTTACGTATTCATCCGAATTGGGGTGAGCAAGGGCAAATGTTTCAATCATAGCGACCTGTTGTTGCTCAAATTGTAACTCATTTTCTAACGCTGACATGCGTTGAATTTTCGGCGATAAGATAATAAAATAAAAAGCCCAGAGAATAAACACTATAAGAACAAGGAATAGATAGTTCTTGTATTTTAATTGGAGTGCATATAGGTCAAAGCTCACTATTTCATCCCCCTAAGCTTAACGATAATTTCAAATTTGGTTATCGCCTTAGCATTCTTAGGGTCCAGTTCGGCTTGTACTAAAACTGGTTCAGCAAAAATCGTATCTTGTTCAAGGCGTTGGAGAAACGTTGAAATTTCCTGGTAATTATCCGCAATACCAATAACTTTTATTGCATCTTTGTTAATAGTGCTAAGTTCAGTAAACCAGATGCGTGGTGTTGTTAAAGTCGCCAGGTGGCCTATAATGGGCGCCCATGATTTCCGTTCATTAGTCAAGTTTGTCAAAATATTATTTTTAGCATTCACTGTTTGTTGCTTCAATGAGGTATCCTGCATGATTACCTCGGTGGGGCGAAGCAACTCATATTGATTGCGGGCTTCCACAATTTGGCGCTCTTTATGCCAAATTTGAATAGTAGTACCAGCAAAAGCAAGGATGAGCACAACCAATAAAGCACCGCTAATAATTGCATAAATCCTTTTTAATGGCCATTCCGGTTGGCGATCATCCTTAGGTAGAAGGTTTATTCGAATCATCACTTACCTCCGCGCAGGGCCAAGCCAATTGCTACAGCAAATTGAGGCGCTAGTTCTTGGAGGTAGGTTTCACTAAATGATTCCGGAATATTTAATCCTTCAAGAACATCGTTGTTGATTACTGGCAGGCCTAATTGTTTGGAGATATACATATCAAGGTTGTCCAGCTTAGAACCGCCACCTGTTAATATTAACTTATCGATTACTGTGCTTTTATTTTGGATTTGATAATAATCTAAAGTACGACTAAGTTCCCGAATAAGATCAGTGGCTATTAATGCTAATTTATGGTTAAGATCTGTCAAGCCTTCCTGTAAATCTGGCTGCTGAAGAAGGCCTTTTTGTCGTTTTTTTAAGTTCTCAGCTTCAGGAAAATCCAAGTCAAGACTTTGCATAATTTCTGAAGTAAAACTTTGTCCGGCAATTGGAATGGAACGTGTAACATACGGAACTCCATTTTCGAAAAGGATGATTTGCGACACAGCAGCTCCAATATCTAAAATTGCGCAATTATTATAGGTATTGAGCGTTCGATGTAAGGCCAGTGGTTCAATATCAACGGCTAAGAGCTTTAAACCAACTTCCTTACTGATACTGACAACACGGTTGATAGCGTCTTGTGGGGCTGCCACAAACAGGATCTTTGACTCAAGAGTATTACTACTGGGAAGGACCGAGAAATCATAATAATAGCTGCCGGGGTGATACGGAACATAATTTTCAGAATCCCATTTTACAGCTTCACATAGTTCAGCTTCTGTCATTGCTGGAAAAGTGATTTCTCTAACAAATATTTTATTACTACTTATTGCGATAACAGCCTCTTTGGCAAGTATTCCACTCGTTGTCAGGAGATGTTCTAATTTTTGCACTACAGTATTGTCTAAAAATAAATTATCGGGGTTAGTTACAGAGTGATAATCTTCTAGACCTACTCTTTTAAGAAAGGGTTTATCAGAGCTAACGTCGATTTCAACTACCTTAATCGAGTGGGTACCTAAGTCGATGCCGATGATCGTTTTTGGGTGATGGTTGAGAAGTTGCTTTAATTTATTTAGCGACCCGGCTAAACTGATGCTATTCCATTTCATGACGTGGTTTATTTGTTACTATTCTTATGGCCTGACTGATAGCAGAAATGAGATCCACATTAAATTGTTGTTCAAGTGACTTGACTTTCGTATACGTTTCACCTTTGTCAGAGACTATATAGTGGGGCGGTAGGAAATTCAAAGCCAGAGCCGCAATATCATAGCGACACTTTTCGCAGTTACACACCTGTGGGTGCTTAGCTATTATCACATCCAGATAATTCCAAACAAGGTCTTCCATATAGTTTTTAATATGTATGTGCATGATGTACCTCCCGTTATTTGTTATTCCACGAAACGATTGAAAAATTTGAACCAGCTTGACCTGTTAATTGCTGGACAATAGATTTATCGTAATTAATAACTCCCCCACTATTGATACGAAGCGTATGACTTGCGGCAACTGACCCTGTAATTGTAGCGCCTATTATAATGTCCTTTTGGGCATAAATTACCGCAGTTGAATTTGGGCTAGAACTATTAATATTAATGCTATCATTTGACATAATTAGCGAATTGTTCAGTGGTGAATTTATATTAATAATGCCGTTCGCGTAAATTTTAAGGTTGCTATAATTACCACTGTTAATATTGACGTCGCCATTAGCAATTATCGTAATATTTCCATTGATTAAGCCATTTAAATTCGTTCCGCTTCCTGCATAGATAATTGCAGCGTCTCCTGGACTGGTAGTAAATGTAGCACCATTCATATTTAAATCATTAGGGGCATGATAACGGCCAGATAGAGTGTATGTTCGATTCTGCAGATTCTCTAAAATTTGGCCATCCTCGTAATCTTTTTTCTTGAAAGAGGGAAAGTCTTTAATTTTCTTGTCTGTTCGAACCTTGACATAGACATCGCCATTTATCGTTCCCCCGTTCTGATTTTCAATATGAGGATGCCAAGTCCCAACATCACCATTTACGACCGCACCACTCCCCGTAAGAGTCATCAGATTACCCGAAAAAGCGGCATATTCAAAAATTGTGTCAGATAAGTCACCGCTCAGCTGGACCTGGACAGTCACCACAAGTTGGCGTTTGGCTTTATTAACAGTTGCAATAGAAGTAATGGTTCTTTGGTCGCCATTTCCGGTAATCGTTACTTTGCAAGATCCCTCTGTCGGTGAGTTTTGGTTTTTAGTGAAAGTGGGCAAGGATACTGAAGTTGTCTTGGTATTGTCGGCGATACCGTTATTATTTGTTTTTAATTTGACGAGGGCATCTTGAACTCCTGCTTCTGCAAGGTACTGTGCTGCTACGCCATCACGAAAATTAACGGCTGTCAATAGCTCTGTGGAACTCATGGCCACAAAAGCACTGCCAAGTATGCCAAGTAAAAGCATAAATAAAAGTGCTGATATTCCGGCTGATCCTTGCTGTGCATTGATCGTAAATCTAAGCATAAGTCCTCCCGGGACCGAATTAGTGAATTAGCATTGAAGACACGGCGGTTTCAATTGTAAAATTCTGTTTTGTATTAATATCGGTTGCTGTCAGAGTAATTCCGATACTTCTGGTAGGACTGCTCAGTGGTGTTAAGTCCTTAAAGAGAACTGCAACGCTGATTGGTGAGTTTGGACCACCGGTTAGGGGTTGGCGTGGACTGCCATCATTAATATCTTTGTAGAGAATTCCAATTTGGCCTACGGTATTATTTGTATAGTTCACTTTTTTCTTAGTTGTTTGATACTGATCAGTTACTAGATCCAGACTTTTATCGTTGATTAGTGTGATTTCGCTTGCAAATTGCAAATCGCGGGTAAGGGTATCAATACAATAGCGGGCTGTATGCTGAACTTCAGTTTTGCTACCTCCCAGCGTCCAAGCTTTAAGTGAAGTGGATAACAAGGTGAACAAAGCGGTTAACAGAAGTACCGTCAAGGTCATCGCAATGACGAGTTCAATTAGCGTGAGACCGTGTTGATTGTTTGAATGATTTGCTAACTTCATATTCTCAATCCAATCAGAATTATTTTCACAAAGAAATTTTTGGGTAGAAAGTTGTCAGTGTAACGCTGGGGTTTGAGTCTGAAGTAGGTTTATTCCAAGTGACGGTAACCTTTACTTGAACGAGATCTAAATTCTCCGGACAGACGGATGCGACAGTATCAACGGTATAGCTTGCTGGAGGCTGGTTAGTATTGTCCTGCCACGCAATAGGCGTTTGAGTTGTTAAATCAAAGACTGCCCAATAAGTATGCGGATCTTTTAGTTTTAACATTTCGAGCTGCTTTTGAGCCAATGTTGCTGCAAGCGTATATTCAGCCGCGTTCGCATTGGCTTTAGTGGAATTAATAAACATTCCCAGCGAAGCTACCAATGCGATGCTAATAATCAATACAGCCAATACAATTTCAAGCATTAAAAAACCGTTTTGCTGGGATAAGGTTTTATTCATTACATCACCTTTTTTCACTTTGGTACTGCGGGTAATAGATTTATTCCACTCGGATTCGCCCAACCGTAGAAATAATTACATGCCGGATGTTTGTAGTGTTCTTACTGGTTAAGAGCAGTGTTGCAGGCAACGGCTGATTATCGGTTAAGGGTGTTCCATTAATGCTGAAAGTCAATGTTTGTGGACCTGATATGGTAATACCATCTGGCAAGTTTACCGTTTTTATTACGTTAGATCCTTTCTTGACAATGTATTTGTTTGATAGTGGTTTTATTTGGGGAAACAGCGTGTCTGGTGTAGTGTTAATGCATAACTGCTGCACCCAGCGCAGGTCAGATGCGAGTATCTGGGCTGATGTATCCAAATTTTGCTTTGCGATCATGTTATTTACTGCTGGTAGGGCCAGACCGGCAAATACGCCCAAAATAGCGATAACAATAATAATTTCAATAACTGTAAACCCACGTTGCATGTTTAACCTCATAAGTATTCTGTGATATACCAATTGATTATTATAGTGCCGTAGACTAAGCTTACAAAAGCTCCAAATGAAATAAATGGACCAAAAGGAATATAGTCTTTGCGCTTTTTCATCTTACAAATCAGCATAATAATCCCACCTATTCCTCCGGCTATAAAAGCTAGCAATATCGTCAGTAGAGTCGCTTTTAGTCCCAACCATAATCCCAAGGCGGCAACAAACTTTATATCGCCGCCTCCCATTCCACCACGACTGACTAAAGCGACAGCAAGGAACAGTCCTCCGCCAACAGCCCCCGCAAGCAGCATATCGAGGACAGCGATATCATCGAGAATCAAATTTATTATAACACCAGTTCCGGCTAGCCATATCAGCACTTTATCTAAGATAAGCTGGTGGTCAAAGTCAATATAAGTGATCACAATTAAAAAGGAAGTTAATATGAGTGCTTTTAAGAGCAGAAGTGATACTCCAAAAACCTTAAGACAATAGACAAACAAACAAGCGGTAAGTAGTTCTACTAGGGGATAACGCCTGGTAAATTTGGCGCCGCAATAACGGCAGTGTCCCTGGAGCAGTAAATAACTGATAAGCGGAATCAGGTCTAAGGCTTTAAGCCGCTCCCCGCACATAGTACAGTGGGACGCCGGAAAAATAACAGATTGATTTTGCGGCAAGCGATAAATACAGACATTAAGAAAACTGCCGATGGAAAGACCAAATAAAAAAATGATAAATTCAAGCAAAACAATTCTCCTAAGAAAAAAATATTTCCATATAAAATTTTGTTGCTGTTTTTTGATTATATCTCTTAAGCCGTTATTAAAGTATCAAGGCGGCTTATGCCGCCCTGATAAAAATTAGGCAGAAGGCCTATTTATGGAAGTCTTCCGCATAGTGAGCAGTAGTACCGACGGTCAATGATCCGCGCATTTTTGTGTCTGTACCAGAAATCGAGTAGTCACCGGCAGTAAGTGAGCTGGTAGATAGTGTGCCACTCACATATACTTTGCCAGAGGGCGATTTTGGGACAGCAGCAAGATATCCATCATCAACCAAATCCTGTATTGTTATTGTAGTTCCTGTAGTGTCATTAGCTAAATACATAGAAATTGCACTATCAATAGTCCGTAAATCTGCGGCTGCTTTAGCTGTATTAGCAGCGGCAGTCGAATTACTAAATCGAGGTATTGCAATCGCGGCCAAAATGCCTAAAATAGCGACAACCACCATCAACTCAACCAAAGTAAATCCTTTTTGGCTTTTCATGTTTTGTCTAATTCTTTTAATCATAATCCCCCCCTCTCACTCACATATTTCCTATACTAGTAACAGCGTCAAACATTGGCAGCACGATGGCAATAATCATGAATCCGATGATTACACCCAACACTGCAATGAGGATAGGTTCGAGAAGACTGCTTAACCGTCCGACAACATCATCAACATCACTTTCGTAGAAATCAGCAATCTTATCTAGCATTTTATCAAGTTCGCCTGTTTCTTCGCCAACGGCGACCATTTGAACAACCATGGCAGTGAAGATATTGCTGGCACCAAGTGGGGTCGATAGTCCCAGGCCTTCGCTGATGCTGGTTTGAGCCGCTTTGAGGGCCTGAATCATACCGGCGTTGGTTGTGGTTTTTTTGACAACATCCAAGGCCGAGATAATCGGCACTCCACCGCGGATCAGTGTTCCTAGTGTTCTGCTGAACCGGGCAATGGCGATTTTGCGTCGCAACATACCAAAGATAGGTACTTTTAAAACGGCTTGGTCGATGATCAGTTTTGTCTGTGGCCGTTTAGATAAGATAGACAGTAGATAAGTGACGGCAATTACTAACACAAACAGTGCCGGCCAATAATCTTGCAAGAAAGTGCTCACTGCTAATAGAGCCAGTGTAGCAGGCGGCAATTGAACGTTCATAGAGGCAAACATTTGCGTAAATGTCGGCAGAATAAAGGTTAAAATAAATATCACTATGATCATCGCCATACCAATTACGACGACCGGGTACGTCAAGGCTGATTTAACCTTTTCATTCATTTTATGTTCTTTTTCGAAATGAACGGCAAGGCGATTTAGAACATTATCCAGCACGCCACCAAGCTCACCTGCCTCCACCATGCTCACCATTAAAGATGGGAAGATATTCGGATGGTCGTTAAGTGCACTTGACAAAGTATTTCCTTCTTGCACTTTCTTGTAGACTTGACCCAGTGCAGCCTTGAGTTTAGCATTATAGGTTTGTTCGATTAAAATATTTAAGCAACTTAACATAGACAACCCGGCATCAACCATTGTAGCGAATTGACGGCAGAGTAAGGCCAAATCCTTTATGGTCACTTTTGTCAAATTGTCGGAAATTGTCTTTAGCGATAGACTTTCTTGTTGGACTTTTATCTTAGTAACAAAATAACCCTTGCCACGAATATAGTTAGCCACTGCGTTTTCACTATCAGCCAGAATTGTTCCTATTAACAACTGGCCAGTCCGGTTTTTGGCTTGATAGAAAAATGTTTTGGCCACTACTTCTCACCTCATAATTTACTCTATAATAGTTTAACTGCGGTGTTACCCATGAATAAGCCGAATAAAAGTTTCTTGATCCATGGCCCTATTTAAGGCTTCTTCATAGGAAACAATACCATCTTGGCAAAGATTGCGTAGTGACATGTCCATTGCCTGCATACCAAATTTGCTGCCGGTTTGAACCACCGATATAATCTGATGCGTTTTGCCTTCACGAATAATATTACGAACCGCAGGCGTGGCCATAAGGACTTCTAAGGCTGCGACGCGGCCAGCTCCATCAGCTCGGGGCAAGAGTTGTTGGGCAACAATACCTTGTAATGTGAGCGATAATTGGATGCGGATTTGCTGTTGCTGATAGGGTGGAAATACATCAATAATCCGGTCGATTGTCTGGGCCGCATCACCGGTATGCAAGGTTGCGAAAACGAGGTGGCCGGTTTCGGCCGCTGTAATGGCGGTTGCAATGGTTTCAGGGTCACGCATTTCCCCGACCAGGATTACGTCAGGATCTTCACGGAGTGCGGCTCGCAATGCATTGGCAAACGATTTTGTATCAGCGTTGATTTCACGTTGGTTGATGATGCTCTTATTGTGTTTATGAAGGTATTCAATCGGATCTTCTAAGGAGATAATATGGCAAGACCGTTCACTATTGATTAAATTAATCATTGCAGCCAGAGTCGTTGTTTTTCCACTGCCGGTTGGCCCTGTTACCAAGACAAGTCCGCGTGGCCGCCGGGCAAGGGTTTGAATAATATCAGGATGGCCAAGTTGGGCAAGGGTTGGTATTTGTTCGGTGATGATTCTGATCACGATTGCCGTCGTGCCTCTTTGCCGAAAGGCATTAACCCTAAAGCGGCTAAGTCCTGGGACGGCATAGGAAAAGTCTAGTTCGCCAGTTTGGAAAAATAAAGCCCGCTGCTCGGATGAAGTGATGGACGAGAAGAGTAGGTCGGTATCAGTTGGTACTAATACTTGATGGGTGGTTTTTACAAGGCTGCCGGCGATACGAAGCATTGGCGGCAGTCCAACTGTTAGATGTAAATCTGAAGCTTGGCGTGTTACTGCTTCTCTCAAGAGAGTTTCCATAGTTGCGATCTCCTTATAATCCCGAATAAGCGACTCTCATTACTTCCTTAATTGTTGTCAAGCCGTTAAGAGCCTTATCAATACCATCCTGGCGCATTGTCGTCATGCTTTCGGTTACAGCGATTTTACTCAATTCATCACTAGATAATCGTTGATGAATTGCTTCACGCAACTTTACACTAACTGGCATGACTTCATGAATAGACATTCTACCTTTGTAACCGGTATGGTTGCAGTGCGGGCAGCCTGTACCTCGATACAAAATGATGGTTTTATCAGGAGCTGCTCCGATAAACGCCATTTCAGGAGAACCGGCTTCTGGTATATACTTTATTTTACAATCTGGACAAATCAGGCGGATTAAGCGTTGTGCTACCACACCAAGGACTGATGAGGCAACGAGGAAGTCCTCAACACCCATATCAATTAATCGTGTAATAGCTCCGGCGGCGTCATTCGTATGTAAAGTGCTGAAAACAAGATGCCCTGTTAAGGCGGCTCTTATGGCAATATTAGCCGTTTCGGTATCGCGGATCTCGCCTACCATTACGATATTAGGGTCTTGTCGCAGAATGGAACGCAAACCATTAGAAAAAGACAGGCCTGCTTTGGAATTGACTTGGACCTGATTGATCCCGTCTAATAGATACTCGACAGGTTCTTCTACTGTAATGATATTTTGTGTTGGCGTATTCAGCGTTGTTAAGGTAGAGTATAGTGTTGTTGTTTTACCGGAACCAGTCGGTCCTGTTACTAGAATCATGCCATACGCTTGGCTATACAGGCGTTGATAAGATTTTAAATTATGAGCCGAAAACCCCAGTCCTTGTATATCTAAGATTGCGGACTTTTTGTCAAGGATCCGCAAAACCATTTTTTCACCGAGAATTGTTGGCAGTGACGAAACTCTAAGATCAATATTACGACCTGCCGCAGTCACTTCTATCCTGCCGTCCTGTGGTAAACGTTTTTCGGCAATGTCCATCTCACTCATAATTTTTATGCGTGAGATGATCGCCGCGTGAGTATGCTTAGGAAAGGTAACTACTTCTCTCAACACACCATCAATGCGAAATCTGACACGAACGCTATTGTCTTGCGGTTCAATATGAATATCACTGGCGCGTTCTTTTATTGCTTGTTGTATCAATGAATTCACTATGCATATAATTGGAGCATCGTCAACTGTTTGAAGATTAGTAAGTGTGGGAACATCCACTTGGTTTAATTTGTTAATGGCTTTCTCAACAATTTCACTCACGCCATAGGATTCATTAATGGCACGAGTAATCTCGCCTTCAGCGGCGATAACAGCTTCAACATCGCAGCCAGAAATCATGCGAACATCATCGATGGCATAAAAGTTGGTAGGGTCAACCATCGCTATGGTTAATTTTTTGCCTTCTTTCTTAATTGGAATCATATGATATTTTTCTGCCATTGACGCGGGAATCGTGCTGGCGACTTCCTTGTTGATATTTATGGCTGTTAAATGAACATGAGGGACACCAAGTTGAAATTCAAGCACCTCAATCATATTTTCTTCCGTGAGGTAACCAAGATTAATTAAGACTTTGCCCAGACGTTCACCGGTTTTCACTTGAACACTAAGTGCTTTTTCTAAATGTTCATTACCCAGCAAACCTGAATCGACGAGTAAGTCACCTAATCTTTTACGGCCTTTAAACAAAGTCACACCACCCTTTTACATAAAAAGCAATCGTCATCCATGGAAAATCGATTCAAATGGTCTGACCGGTTGCACTACTCGCTCTATTATGCATAAAGTGACCCAATATATCGGAAAATCATTGCGTCCATATTTTATCTGCTATATTCGAAAAGCTCAATTGTTTTCCTGCATACTTACACAAAAAATTACGATGTTCTAGAAAAAGTAGTAATGAAGGTCTCGTACATAACATTTCGTGGCGCCTCTTGCCCTGTCCAGAGCTTAAATGCTAATGCTGCCTGCTCAACTAGCATACCCTCACCATTTAAGGTCCTATAGCCTGATTGAGCCGCAGTAGCCAAAAACTTAGTTGTTGTCGGGTTATAGATTAAATCGCAAACGGCAGCATTGCTAGCAACGTTGTCCCAATCAAGAGGAGGTGCATTATCTATCATGGGATGCATCCCAAGCGGAGTACAATTGATTAATATATGACAAGAACGCATTGCTTTTTTAGCAGTATCGTTATCCCAGGCCCCACCAAAAATTGTAGGATTTTCAAAGGATTGTGCAAACTGTTCTGCCTTGTCTCGATTGCGGGCTAGTACGGTGATTTGTGAAACGCCATATCCAATGAGACCGCAAACAACGGCGCGAGCTGCGCCTCCAGCCCCTAAGAGAACGGCGTTCCGGTTTTTGATTACAATAGCTTTTTGCTGCAGGGATTTAATAAATCCTTCGGCATCAGTATTGTAGCCAATCGATTTGCCATTTTTGATGACAATGGTATTGACAGCCCCAATGAACCGAGCTGTACTATCAATTTCATCCAAATATGGCATCACATCCACTTTAAACGGGATGGTTACATTTGCTCCTGCAAAGCTTAATGCCTTTATTCCCGCAATTGCAGCAGCAAGATTAGCTGGCTCTACAGGCAAGGGAAGGTAGGCATAATCTAATCCGTGGGCGGCAAAGGCAGAATTATGGATAGCCGGCGATATTGAATGTTCAACAGGATGTCCTATTAGGCCAACTAATTTTGTTTTTCCAGATATCATGTTATATCCTCACTTTATTAAACCTTTGGCTTTTAATATTCGGACAGTGATTTTTTCTAGTTTTCGCGTTATTTTAGTGCCAATAAATTCACGGGAACTTAAGGGAGAAACCCAAATAGTATACATTCCTAGTCTATTTCCACCTAAAACGTCAGTAAAAAGCTGATCCCCCACTACCGCTATTTCATTTGAATTAAGCTTCATCAGGTTGGCCGCCCGGCGAAAGCCAGCTTTTGCAGGTTTATAGGCTCTGGAAACAAAGGGAATATCGAATTTTGAGGCAATATCGCTTACTCGTGCTGCCATGTTATTTGAGAGCAAACACACTTTATACCCTTCATTAATTAAGTAATGTATCCAATCAATAATTTCTGGCTGCATTGTCGGGCTATCCCAAGAAATGATTGTGTTATCAAGATCAAAAATAAAGCCACGTATTTTACGCTCTTTTATATCGCCAATATTTATATCAGAGAGTGATTTTACAACAAGGTTAGGACATAATAGATTATACAAAAATGCACCTCCCGGCTTAAAAAACAGCACAATTGTGCTGTTTTTAGTTGACAATATGCGGTGTTAAAAATATCACAACTTCTGTTTCTGTTTTTGATTCATGGACGCTCTGAAATAATTTACCGATAAGCGGAAGATCGCCTAAAAACGGGACTTTATTTTTGCCGCCGGATTCTTGCGAGCCAATCAGTCCGCCGATAACCATTGTTTCACCGTCATTTAGCCGGACTTCAGTGCTTGCTTCCCGCTTGGTAATTTGATAGGCGTTCAATGATGGGATAAGAATTGGGGTGCTCACTTCAGTATGAACAACAGCGGTAATCTTTCCGTCAGAATTGATACGAGGCGTGTATTTGAGCATGATCCCTGCATCTTTATATTCATACGAATTCGTCGTAATGTCATTTTGGGTTGTTGTTACTGGGACTGGAATGCTGTCTCCAATCAAAATATAAGCCTGTTTGCCGTTAATCGTAGTCACCTTCGGCCTGGCCAATACTTTGGCATTCCCATTGCTGATTAGGGCGCTAATTTTGGCCTGATAGAGAAATTCATAAGGGAAACCATTGGGGCTTCTGCCAAAGCGGATTGTTCCAATCATTTCTGATTTATTTCGCGTGAATTTACCTTGTTCTGTGGTAACTTCCCTATACTTAGTATTGCCGTTTGCATCTGTCCCATCGGCGACAAGTTCAATCGTCGGTTGTTCATATTCAGCATAAGTTGGAGCTTTTTGCCATTCCCAATCAACTCCGAGATCCTTTAGAGCACTTTTACTGATTGCAATTACCTGGGCTTCTAATGAAACTTGCTGGGCAGGAATATCAATTTCGGTGATAAGCTTTTCGATTTGATCAGCTTCATTCTGTGAACCGTAGAAAATGATTGAGTTTATGGCTTCATCGATTTGAACCCGGTCATAGGTTTTTATAGTTGTCGTTGTTCTGGTTGTTTCAGTTTGTTGGCTTGATTGTTGTGTTGCCTGTTGCTGACCTTGTTGCGCGGATTCCTTTACCCCTGCTTTTTCGCCAAATAGCATTGCCATAATCATATTAAGAGCTTGATTAGGCTGAGCATACTTGAGTTTATAAACATGAATATTACCAAAGCCTCTGCCTAAATGATTTGGCGTGCCAATAGCGATTACATCGCCGACCTTTTGGTAAGTAAGGCCTTTGGTTTTGGTGATTAAATCAATTGCAGTCTCAAGTGGAACATTATTTAAGCGGATGGTAATCTTGCCTTGCACTACATCATCAACTATGATGTTGGTATGGCTGACCGAAGCCAAGGTGTAGAAAATAGTACGTACATCTTCATCAACAAAATTTAAATCAACATTTTGTGCTCCTGCATAACTAGGCAAGAGTATCGATATAAACAAAGTTAAGAATATAATTATAATTGCGTTACGCTTCATTCTTGCCTCCAGCGCCATTTTTAGTTGCTCCTTCCAAGTGGAGGATCCTCTTTCCGCCTGGACCATCCAAAATAACTGCATTTTCAGTAACATGCAAGATTATGTATAAACCTACTTTCTCATGAATACTATAGGTCTTGCTTTTATTACCGGATCTTATGACAGCCATGCGGTTGTCCCCGGCACCAGCTAGACCCGTCAGTTTTAAGGTATCTGGAGGTTGTTGAGTTTGGGGTTTACTATTAAAAACTGATAGGGAATTACTAGTATCACTATGCTGTGAAAGCCCGTTATCCATATTGGCTGTTTTGTATTCCGGTGGTAGAGAAAACGGGTCACGAGTCACGGCAGTTTTACTTTGGTAACCTGTTGGCATAGAAGGCCCGGCTTTTAATTGCTTTTTACTCACTAGAGGCGTTGTTGCGGGTGAGGATGCAACAGGGGAAATGCTGTCACTAGTATTGGTCGTCATAAAACTAATGAGCGATATCATTACAATGCTAATAATAAGCAAAAGATAAATTCGGTGTTGGTGTGATAGATTTGAGTATGTTTTAAGTAAATCCACAATGAATACTCCTCTAACAAAAATAACATAAAAACCTTTAATATTCCTTACTCGTTGCAATTGACCTACAAAACTTTGAGGGAATCACGATAATGAATTGCTTCAGCGATATGTATTTCTTCGATCACGTCGGTTTCAGCTAAGTCAGCAATCGTTCGCGCCACTTTGATAATGCGGTCATAGGCTCTTGCACTCAAGCCCATCTTGTCAAAGGCGACCTTGAGCATATTCTGAGCGTTCAAAGTTATTTTGCAGGTTATTTTGATATGTTTATGGCTCATTTGTGCGTTGCAAAATATCCCGAATTTTTTAAGGCGATTTTGCTGAAGCGTGCGGGCATTTTCCACTCGGGCCCGAATTAGGGATGATGATTCTGATGGAGTAATATTTGTCATCTCATCATATTGCAGGCGTGGTACATTGACATGAATATCGATTCTGTCTAGTAAAGGCCCGGAAATTTTTCTCACATAGCGTCGTATATCACCGGAACTACAGGTGCATTCATGGGTCGGGTCAGTTAGGTAGCCGCACGGACATGGGTTCATCGCAGAAATTAGAATCGATTTTGATGGATAGGATAGTGAAGCATTAACCCGTGATATTGTCACTTGTCCATCTTCCAATGGTTGGCGCAGAACTTCCAGCACGGTTCGGGGAAATTCGGGTAGCTCGTCCAAAAACAAGACACCATGATGACTTAAGGTGACTTCACCCGGGCGGGGAATTCGTCCTCCCCCAATCATTCCCGCAGTTGGTAGTATGACAAAATGGGTGGATATAGTGGTATACGTAAATATACCACTATATATATATGATAGAAACTCAGCACTTGCATTATATTATATTCGTTCATCCATAAATTCCAATTTCGTCGTCGTCATCATCTCCTATAGAATCCACAAAGATTGGCACCCTTATCTTACCCAGTTGACTCTGAAGACCTTCCATTAGTTTATCTAATTCACTTGATGGTAGGTTTAAAAACTTGAAGTCATATTCAATCGACTTTGATATTTTCTTCTTTGACCATACAAAAGTTCTAATAATAATACGGTTAAAAATTAATTTTAATTGTTTATTCGTCAAATTGTTAATATCAATATTCAAAAGTTCATTTTTAAATTCATTGAATTGCAATCTTGCCTGTTGCTTCATGTTTTCAAGATTGTTAATTTTATCTAGTTCATTTTGTATTATATTCAATTCGTCACGGTATTTTTTATTCCTTCGTTTACATTCATCTTTTGGTATTTCTTTATCAAAAGATAGCTCCTCATTTTTATCAATTCTATTGTTAAGCTTTGATATTTGTTTCTCTAGCTCATTAATTCGTTCCGGGCTTGTGTCATAATCAAAATGAACCATCATGTATATTTTTAGTAAATCTTCCATACCATCTATCGCATATTCTCGTAAAAGTTGGATTCTTTCTTGAACCTTTTCCATTATTACCTGTTCAGTTACCGCATTGCGGCAATCACATCTTGATTTACCATACATATCATTTATCGCACATGTAAACTCGTAACCTATATCCCGCCCAGGTAATGTGTGCCTTTTTTTTCTTTTTAGATTGCCGCCACACTTTCCACAATATAATATATTGCTAAATAAATGTGTATTGCTATTTCTATGTCCATCTTTTAACATAGATGCTCGTTTTTCACGCTCGGCTTGAACAGTTAAAAATGTTTCATTATTAATAATACGCAATTCTTCTTTAGGACGAATAATCCATTCCTCTTTATCTATGTTTTGAAATGTTTTTCTATTTACATCATTAGTTTCCTTCTTATGTGTAATTTGTTTTCCAGTGTATAGCGGATTCTTTAAAATGGTTACTACTTGATTTTGACTCCATTGCACTCCTTTTTTTGTTGGTATGTGCTTACTATTAAGGTAGCGGCAAATTTTACCTGTACCATTTCCCTCTAAAAATAATTGATAGATTAGCTTAACCACCTCTGCCTCTGATTCATATTTTTGCAAATACTTTTTTACAATCTTATACCCGAATGGCTCGCCTGTGCTCCATCCGCCGTTTTCTTGTAATCTTCTAATACCAAACTTTACCGCATCAGATTTTGTTCGGCTTTCATCTTGAGCAAGAGAAGTAAGCACATTAATCATGACTTCATGCGCGCCATTGAGATTACTTAAATTATTATCCTCAAATCTTACCTCAACGCCTGCTACTTTTAAATCTTTCAATACTTTGGCAATATCTTCAACACTTCTGCCAAAACGACTAATGTTTTTAACATAAATTATATCAAATTCCTTTTTATATGCCGCTTCAATCATAGCTTTAAAAGCTTCTCTATTTTTTGTACTAGTTCCCGAAATACCTTCATCAGCGAAAATTCCTTCTAATATATCTGTAGCGCCATCCTTTCGATATAGCATTCCAGATTTTGCAGGAACAAAACCCTCTTGTTGAAATTTTTCCAGATAATAACCTGTTTGGTTTCTCAAACTATTCAACTGGTCACTAGAATCCGTACTTACACGACAATACGCTACGCATTTTTTCATTTTTATCCACTCTCCATATTTTAATATTTTGCCCGAAATGATTCGAACGCTTAATATATAGTAAACTTTTGAAAAAATTAATTGTTTTTTGAAAGTATACAATATACATTTATACCAACATAATTTAGCAGGCTTATCTTAATAATTGAAGCAGACCGTCATATTTCTATTCTGCGGGGATAAAAAGAGAGCATAGTATATTTACCTATGCCCTCTATTCAAATAATACTAAGATGTTCATTATTTACCCAGTTGCCGTTCTTGGCGGTACTCTTGATAATTTGGGATATTCTTCGCTTGCTTTATTAAACATACCTCAAATGGTGTCGGGTCAATCATGGCTTTTGCATCCTTCACTTTATCAAATTGTGCCCCCATGTCTTTGCCCGTTGCTCCCATATGAATTTCAATAACATCATTCAACGGAACAACCTGTTTTTGATTGTTTGAAGATATGAGTTCAATGCAGGGGGTATCATGTTGCACCATATTTTCTAATTCGGCAATTTTCTTTTTTATGTTATTCAAAATATTGCACCGTCCCTTTACCCGTTTTAATTAATTGTGTCAATTCTTCAAGCTGTGCTGAAACATCCGAATCACGTATTTTCATGCTAAATTCTACAATGGTTTTAGCGGCAGTTACCCGAACATTAGCATTTTTCGATTCATCATTCATAATGCCAATCAATACATTGACGGCATTATTACTTGAATTTTGTATTTTGCCTAATGCAGATTCTACGGCTTTATCCCTCATCCGTTTGAACTCTTGGTTAAAGAAAGGATTTTTCAGCCAACTATTTATGGTTACATATGATACCCCGACCGATTGAGCCGCTTCATGTAAGGTTGGCTGGGTCATTAATGCAATAATTGCTTTTTCTTGTTTTGTTGTAAGTTCATTTGCCATACTTACGCCCCCGTTTCTGATACCGCAAACATGAAGGTTTGGCTTATTAATTGTTTTCCTTGTGTTGGCTGACGAAATGCTCCTTTATACGTAACGGGTTTTATAGTAACCGTGTCCATTTCATCACTAATCCCAATGATTTTGCCATCCTGCGCCAGCTTTACCGCCCGTTCTTCTGGCAATTGGATATATTCACCTTTAACGTATATACGCCCGTTCTCTTGGATTTTAGCTAAACATTTTGCTCTTAACATTTGCCCCTGCCCCCTAAATATATAAGCAATCAATGGTTTTTACTTCACCATTCGGATATTGCGGTGCGTATTCATCCAAGAGAAATTTGGCATAATCCTTGCCAATGATAACGCTTGTTTTTATTAAATGCCCCTGATTATCCAATTCTTTTGCCCGTTCTTCCGAGATTTCAAGTAATTCGCCACGTGCATATATCTTGCCGTCCTCTATAAATTCTCTTGAACAAATTACAAGTACCATGTTTTTGCCCCCTAAAATATGCGAATTATGTCCGGGGTTTGGTTATGCCCCGGACTATTGATTTTTAACCATTTACGGAATTTACAATGTCTGCCCATTCTTGCCCTGGCATTTTAAATACTGGCAATTGCACGTTAGGTTGGTCTTGCTTGAACAATCGTTGAATCATTGATACATCACCATTCATTTCAAGCATTTCGCCCGTAAGAACCTTTGCCCGTTCTTCTTGCCGCAGGACTTTTTCCGTTTTCAATGATTCCGAGGTTTTAACATATACCTGCTTTAACCTAGATTCCATAACGCCAATTGCCGCTTTTAGTTTGGCATCAATGCCATTATTCTCTTTGCCCAGCTTGTTTGCATCTTCATTCCATAGGTTAACGTCAGGATGATAGGCAATATCCTTGGCGACAAAATCCTGCCCCGATTTCAATATGGCGCTGAAATTATTGACCAATGCCCGGCGTTGCATTTCATTACCTTCTGCCATATCAATTACTTGGTTTAAAAATTCCCTTTCGGTGTCCGCCATTGCCAATTTTGAAGCAAATCCTCTAAACAAGTAATCCTGTTTGAAGATTGTTTCCGCATCAATGTTTACTACGGTTTCCCGCATTTTCTCCTTGCAGAATTTTAGACTTTCTTCCTTGTCTGCCATGGTCTTGTTGTAGTCCTTGGCAATGTCATTAATTGCGGTTTGATACTTTGCAAAAGCCTTATCACGTTCATTCGCTCTGCCCGTTGCGGATAGGTTTACATCCGCATTGATTTCCCCCAATCTTTTTTGATACTCGTTTCTTGCTTTCTGGTACATTTCTAAATACCCCATGTTCGCCAGCTCCTTTTACTGAATATTCAGTCTATTTGTTTTATAAAATAAGACACCTTAAAAGGTTTTAAAGGTGCCTTAAACTTATTATTATAAATTTAGGTTTATATAAACCTTGTCCAGTTCGTCTTTTGTTATGCCAATATACCGTAAAGTAACACTGGGGGCGGAATGGTTCAACAATTGCTGAATTGCCACAATATCCACACCCGACTTATATGCCCAATATCCAAAGGTCTTGCGAAGGGTATGTGTACCAATCGCGTAAGTGATTTTATTTTGCCTTGCCGCTTCATTAATAATTTTATACGCTTGAAAGCGGGTAATGGCTTTATTTTGCCCTTCACGGCTTTTAAATAACGCCCCGGTTTCCAATCCCGTATTTTTCAAATATTCATCAATGGCCTTTTTACATGTATCGGAAAGGGGGAAGTCCTTTAATTTATCCGTTTTTTGTTCCCGAATTGTAATACGCTCTCTACCTTTGACATCTTCGACTGTCAATCTTAGCAAATCTGAAATACGTAAACCAGAATTAATGCCCAAAACAAACAAGGTATAGTCTCGAAGGTTTTTCTTTTTGAGGTATTTTTTTATATCCTCAATCTTTTTTTTATCTCTGATTGGTTCAACCAGTTCCATACATCACCGCCCCCAAAATTCGCCCATTTGTTCGAATTACACATATCGTGTGTTCTCATTATACATTATGTGTAATTGTAATGTAAAGCATATTTTGGCTAAATTTGTAAATTTGTTTATAACCCCCGGAATTCCTGGGACTGTCGCTATTTTTTCAATTACACATAATTGCATTGTGTTGAATTGACAAACTCCCATATTTAATTTTATCCCATGTTCATCTTTAGTTGACTAGAGATTGTATCTGTAGTATTATTATCTCAAGAGGAACCTCTGGAATAACTACATATATTCTAATGATTGGATGGTGTGATGTATGAATACGGAAATCCTTCAAAAAATTAACGATGTAGGAAGTGCGTTTGACCTTTTATTGTCTGCTGTTAATTCTGTTAATGAAAGTATTATGTCCCTTGCCCCAGAAGAATTAAAAAAGGGAAATTTCGAAAAAGCACAAGAGTATAATGACAAATCGAAAAGTTTAATAAAATTTACCAAAGATTTATTAGACCACAGAAATCACTGGGACAACCTATTTGCAAATAATGGGGAAGATAATGTAATTAATAAAAAAATTGCTAAATCTACTCCAATTGTTGCCCAAACTCTCCCTGTCGAATCTGTTTTTATTAAAAAAGACGGATACGTATGTAAAAATCAGGAGATTGTTATGGAATTTGTAAGCGCGGGCGGAGGATCATATTCTTTGAAATTGCCTATATTTGTTTTCATAGAAATCGTAAAATATATAATTAAATACTTCCAAAATAACGAATACATTCAGTCCAAGGATATTGCCGCAACACTAGAACAATATTTACTAAAAAATACCAATTACAGGGATATTAAGCCAATTGCTTCTAAAACACTAAAATTCCTCCTTGAACGCGGATTGTTGAAATATAGAAATGGCAGAACGGGTTATTATCAATTATCGGGAACAGCCGATGATGTATTTGCCTTTCTTGATACTTTTGATAAACGCGAATTAACTAATTAATCATAAAAAAGCCGCCTGCTAATGGGCGGCTTTTTTGTTAAACCTATAAAAATCTAAAATATCATTAAGTTTATACTTGTATTATCAATGTTGGGAAGTTAAATATGTAACCCATATGCTTATACATGTCAGCAATATACCTATAATTGTAAAATAAAACGTTCTTTTAGCAACCCGCAATACCAATGTATTATTTTGAACACTGAAAAGATTATTAAAATAAACTAAATGTTCTTTGTATATCGCTTCATATCTTGTTAAATATTCTGGGTATTTAAGAAATTTTTTATTTGTTTTTTCTCCATTCTCATAATTTTCCCAGTCATCATTCATTTTTTCTATATGTTCAATAATATATGGAGTATATCTTAATTTACTGTCTCCAATTGTTTTTATTTTATCAATTACCCAATGACAATCCCCTTGGGTGACATATTTCTTTTTAAAATTTAAATATTTACCAATTCTTGAATTCAATTCTGCACATTCGATATGTTCAAAAATATAATAATAAAACTCATTACCTAAATATTGAAAATAAGATATAAAATCTATATCGGGAATAACGTCTGTAAAATAAAATACATCTAAAGAAGGTTCATCCTTCCACATATTTATCCACAAATAACATTTATCTTTTTTATTAAAAAAACTTTTAGATAAAAAAGGGGTTCTTAATTCAACTTCCAATTCAGACGAAAACTGATTATAGAATAATATAGGCAATTTATACTTTATGCCAAATTTCGTATATAAATTATTAACAATGTATGATTGAAAAATATCTCGAAAGAAACTTTCTTCAATTTTTAATATTTCTTCCATTCCTCCCTTTATTATCTGTTTCATATTATAAACGGATTGATATTGACCTTTAAAGGTATTTTTAATATTATTTCTTATAAAAGAGGAACTTCTTTCATGAGAATTTATCATTTTATTTAACCAAAACGCGTAACATATAACAAATTCTTGATTATTAATTTGAGTATATGCTAAGTTAATTGTACTGATAAACTCATTTTCTTTTAATATGATTTCAGCTAAAATACCAGAACCCGTATGGTTTATTTGCATTTGTGTATAACGTAAATTTTTGAATTTAGGCGGCTTACGAAAATTATTTTTAACTTTGTATTTTTTATCGTTAAGTTTATATAAAGACCTTATCAACTTATTCATTCCATTATTATCTAACATATCAAATATTTCTATCTTACACATACTTCCAGATTGTTCGTTTGAAAACTTTTTATAATCTTCATTTGAATCAACAAATTCAAGATACTCAGTTATAGATTTTTTATATAAAATTCTAAAATATAAGTCCCGACCTAAATAATTATTAAAATTTCTTATTAGATACTTTATAAAAATATTCTTGTAAAATTCCATTTAATTCTCCTATATACCCATTTATTTCTTTATCGAAATAGACATTCAGCTCGATTTTCTATATAAATAACTTTCCGCCGTTCTTTCGCCGCCTGTAAAATGGCTACATCAATGATTTGTCCATCTTTTATACTTATATCCGTAAACCCAGCAAGATACATCTGGGCTACATAATGGTGTCGTCTCGGGTCATTCATTTATTTCACCACCATAAAATATCTAAGTATAATTATAGCAGATTTTAACAAGGATTTTTTTACATGACCATATTTTATCTGATTCGATTATTACACTAAATAATCAAACAATATATCCATTTAAACCGCCATATTAGCCCCATGCTTGATTTTTATTTGCATAGTCTATATGAATGGTCATACCATATTTACCAAGATACTGGTTTATAATTTAAACCCTATAAAAATTAAAATCAACCCATCCGGTTGGATAGGCTGATTTTTGATTTCATGATTAATGATTAACTTAAAGACCCCTAAACAAATTACATTTATTTATTCATCATTTCTGTGCGTAATTTTTTCATATCTGTAGAAAGAACAGTCTCCCATTCAGCAACGATTTCTTTAGGTATTTCAAACTTCTTTATTCCATTGCTCATTGTTGGAAAAACAATATATACGTTATCAGCCATATATGTTTCCTTCAATGAATCACGTTTTATTATAAGCCACATAGAATCATCACTAAAATTTTGAACTTTATTTAAAATAATATAACTCGATTGACCGTTTTTTACTATTTCAATTTTGGGAGTGTTTTTCTTGGAAAACAAAACCGTATCACCTTGATTATTTGTTTTCGGAGCCCATAACATCAAATACCGTGTTTCTTCTGACCATGAAGTTGCAAAAGCACGCATTACACTTGTACACTTAAAATACAGCTTTTGTCATTCGGTTCATTCTTGCATAATTGATATGAACTTTCTATATTTGTATAATAATCGCCTACGCTTTTATTTATTTCTGCAAAGGCCGTAATATGTAAAGCAAACATCAAACCTAACGCTAATATAAAAACCCTTTTCAAAATATACTCCTCCATATCTATTATATAAAATTGGTCTAATTCAATACCGTTAACTTGGCAACCAGTTCAGAATTATTACTTGGGTCTTTATATTCCTTACTAGATTTTGCATCTTTAATCTGAATTATACTTTGGTATTTACCCGGTTTATTTGCTTGGGCGACAATTTGGAAAGAACGTTTCTCGCCGGGTTTCATCTTCATACCTTCATTTTGCCATACAAAGGCACGCCCGTCTTGTTGTCCGCCGCTCATTACATTGACAATAATTAATCCTTGTTCAAGAAAATCGGAATCACTAAATAGCAATCGTACATTATCAATAGTCTTTTCTTTATCAAGGTTCTCAACATCAATCCGAATGACAACTTTTGAGCCTTTCTGTGCTACTGTTGGATTGATTTGGCCTGTAAAGTTGATTTTCGGAAGCTCCTTTGTCGCTTCTGCCTGTTGTTTCTTCACTTCATTGGATTGTTTAGTTGTTTGCTGTACAGCTTTTTTATCATCGGAATTACCACAACCACCTAAAATAAAGGAAATAGCTATTATGCCCATCATGCCCCAAATAAGTATCCTCTGATTCATCGGTATTTATCTCCTTAAAGTATTTGTTAATATCCCTAAATCAAAAAGCAAGCGCAGAAATCTTTTGATAAGTTTTGGGGTCAGCTTTTGCCATGAATTTCTTACCATTTTTTAGATAACAGGCAAAAACAACCTCTTTTTTATTACCACCAGTTAATACCCCAGCAGTACCAGCTACAATAGCACCTATTCCACCTGTCAAAAAACCTGCCACGGCTGCACTAGCCAACCCCCAGCCTGCTGACCTTAAAAATTTTTTCTTATTCTCTTCTGTAAGAATTTCTATATGGTCAATATTTTTATTGAGAGCTATATTTGTCATATTAAAAAGTCCGCCATAAATTAAAGAAGCCTGCCCAAAAGTTACATCAAAATTTGTATCTTTTGGAAAATCTCCAGCAATGATTTTAAACATCTTAAAGCATCATCCTTCCATTGCAAAAATTGTATTTCTTTGGGTAATTGTACCATAATTAAACAAATATATGCAAATTGATGACATCTTATAATCGAATGGTATATTTACCATTCAGACTGCATATCAGCTCTATGCTTGATTTCTATTTACATGGTCAATATGATTGGTCATGCCTTATTTGCAAAATACTTGTTTTATAATTTATACCCGGTTAAACCTCTAAAATCATATTGATTTCACCTTTATCATTTTTAAGCTTTTCAAATTCCGGTTGTACTTTGTTTATAAATTCATCTTTTGTCATTGTAGACGGGTTTAAGCAGTAGCTTTATATTGTCAGCTTGATTAATACCTTTATGATTTGCATTTCACGTTTTTCCCCTTTAAAAATTTTCAAATATTATATATTGACAGATTTACTAATATAATATATTTTATCTATTAATAAAGTGTATATTTTTTGACCATTCTTATGTATCGCGAAGCCTTATATTTCATAGGGTTACGCGATATTATTTTTTAATTCCGACCATGAACAAGGGATTTATGCTGGTTTATTTTGACACCAGTTCCTTACTGTAAATGCTTGATTTTTCATATAATCTAAATAATTATTTAAACCCATTTCTGTATCTAAATTCCCCTTCAATGCATCATAGTCTTTTTCAACTAATCCATGACGAGATATTTTATTATCCGTATCTATGTACCGCCAATAATTGTCAATATATTCTTTTACTGTGAAAGCGCACGTGCCAGTAATTAATACATGAATATGCAATCTTTCGGGCGCAACTTTAGCTCTTTCTATTCCTTTTTCATCACCACAAAATTTTAACCAAGCTAAATCTCTTGAATCATCGCCATTGTTATATGAGGCAGCAAATACAATTTTTATGTCCTTCCAGCGTTTGGCTAAACTGCTTTTTGCATGACGGTCTATAGACGCAATTAAAGCGTTTAAGTATTTCTTAATTTGAAATTTGTATCTCTTTATTGCCGTTTTCATTCCCTCTTCATCACCAGCTTTATAAGCCGCTTCATAAGCACCTGCTAATATTGGGTCGCCATCGCTAAAGGTTAAAATTATCGGTTGTACTCCATATTTTTCTCTTGGCATTTTTCCACCTCATTTTTTGGTTATATATTGTATAGTAAATACTTAACTTTTTTTAAGTATGCCTGTGAAATTTCTATAAACAAAAAAGACACTCATTGAAAGAGTGCCTATCATTATATATATTTCCCACCCATTATGTCATTGTAGCAGCAGAGATTGTATGATGAGGATTTCTAAATGGACGGGTTGTAATCAGTCCACTGGTGCTGTCGAGCAGGCCCGCCACGCTATATATTTTGGTAACATCAAGTGATTCGTGGTCAGTCATTGGCGGGAGAATTGAGGGAATGCGCTGCGCCAGCATGGTTTTGCCCGAGCCCGGTGGTCCGATCATAATCAAATTATGGCCGCCAGCGGCTGCAATTTCGAGGGCCCGCTTCGCGACAGCCTGACCCTGCACATCAGCAAAGTCTTCGGTAGTTGTCGACCGATAGGTTTGCTCAATTTTTTGAGCTGGTGCCATCATCGGAGCATCCCGCAAATGCGCTATCAGCTGACTGAGTGATGATGGTGAATAGATAGTTAGACCGCCGACTAAGAGCGCTTCGGGTGTATTGTCAGGCGCAACGAACATTTCGCTGATACTTTGTTCAACACAATTTATTGCAATTGGCAAAATACCGGAAATGCCCCGTAGTTTACCATCAAGCGACAGTTCACCAGCAAATAAGCTCTTTTTTGTTTCTGACAACGTCAGATGGCCACAGGCGGCTAAAATGCCAATAGCAATAGGTAGATCAAGACCTGAACTGTCCTTTTTAAGGTCTGCCGGGGCCAAATTAACGGTTATTCGCTTGGCTGGAAATTTAAAGCCAGAATTCTTTATAGCCGCACGTACCCGTTCGCGCGATTCTCTTACTGCTGTATCAGGGAGGCCGACAATGTCAAAACTCGGTAGGCCGTCGGCTATATCGACCTCAACAGTAATGAGCATCCCATTTAGTCCTAATGTCGTTGATCCTAATGTTTGTGCAAACATCGATTCACCTCACTTCACCCACATTTCCGGTATTTGAATTGATTAGTCCCTTGTTTCATCGGCCAAAAGCATTGATAATATGATTATAGTTAAAATTTCCATCAGGCAATAAAAAAACTTCAACTACATCAAATCGACAAGAACTGTCAGGTTGCTGAATCATATTTAAGTAACATAGGGCTGTTTTAATTATTTTTTGTTGTTTGGTATAAGTGACAGCCTCAGCTGGAAAACCAAATGACGTGCTTCTTCGTGTCTTAACCTCTACAAAGACTATAGTACCACGATGTTTTGCAATGATATCGATCTCGCCAGTTCTGCTACGAAATTTTTTCGCTAAAATTGTATAACCGGCCTGTTGAAATAAATCGGCTGCAGCCTGCTCACCAATATTACCTACTTTTATATGATTCATTATTCGACACTCCTGTAGCATATTCCCTAAAAATTTACAACATCCTGCCTAATCATCAGATGGAGGATGTTGTAAATATCATCGTTCTACTACGTCAGCTATATACAATCGAGGGTGCTTTGCGAGGTCTATTTCGATCAATTTATTTATCGGTTGTTTATTTTCATCTCTAATAATACGAACTACTGGTTTATTCTTATATTCGCGTGAAATGTCAACAACAACACCAAATTGATGATTATTTAGCCGGACAACTGAGCCAATCGGATATGTTGCGATGTTTTCAGTGAACTTATTTACCAATTCGGCATCAAAGTAAGATCCCGCAGCCTTGGAAACAATTGCCACTGCCTCATAAACCGGCATGGCCTTACGGTAAGATGAGTCTGATGTAAGAGCATCATACACATCGGAAATTGCTACGATATGGGCAAACTGATGAATATCATTCCCCTTCAAGGAGCGTGGATATCCGCTTCCATCAAATCTTTCATGATGTTGGAAGGCGCAATGGGCTGATACTAAACTTATGTCAGGATTTTTGCGGAGAATTTCAAAGCCCAATAATGGGTGTTTTTTTATTTCGAGGGTCTCTTCAAAGGTTAGTCGACCAGTCTTATTTAGCAATTCTACAGGAAGCTGGGTTTTACCGACATCATGCAACAGAGCTCCTACACCTAAATCGCGTAGGCGCAGTTCGTCATAACCAAGGCTTAAACCGGTCATGATGGAAAGCACACACACATTCACCGAATGACCAAAAAGATAGTCATGCTGGGTTCGCATGTCGATAAAATTTACCAGTGTACCATGATTGCGGGCAAGCTCGTCCACCAGAAGATTCGTAACTTTCTTTGCTTGATCAGCATCGACGCCCTTGCCAACCTTAATGTTCTCTATAATATTTTTTGCTGTGGCGATCGATTCAACCCTTGTTTTCTCATTAATTATATCAGGGATATCAATGTCATTAGTAAGATCATCTTCAATATAAACATATGTGACATCTAATTCATGCAAGCGGCCAATGAACCGCTCTTTTAGTTCAATACCGGCATTTAAGAGTATCATACCCTCTGCACTGTATAAAGGTTTTGCCAGTTTCATTCCGGATGTTATATTATCAAGTAAAATGCGGCGCATGAAGGCCTCCTATTTTTGCTTTTTCGTTAGGCGTTGGTCAACGCGGTATACATAGGCCAAAATTTCGGCAACGGCTTGGTAGAGTTCTGGCGGTATTTCACGATCAATATCTACAGCCATCAGCATACTTGTTAGCGTTTTATTTTGGTATACAGGAATCGAATTTTGCTTGGCTGATGCAAGGATTTTGTCGGCAATATAGCCTGCACCTTTTGCAATAACTTTTGGTGCGGCATTTTTTTCGTTGTTGTAATTAAGCGCAATCGCTTGTTTTGCTTTTTCTTCCTCGTTATCCATAAAACACCTACACAGTTATTTAACACTAATATCAGTTAGCTTTAACGCTGATTTGGCTAACTGTGACTCAATTTCAGGTAAGTATTCTGAAAAGGCTTCGCTGGCGCTACTTGTTGAAAAGGCCATTCGGATGCTCATTAGATTATCTTGATATAACCGAAAAACAGTATCAACAATACCGATGTTTTCGGTAGATAGGCAAATGCGAAGCCAGGTTTCCGGTGTCTGTTGGTTTGGCCCGGTCTGATCATGTGTATCTTGATATACGTGGATATAGGCCGGATAAGGCTGGGGATTGTTTTCAAAATAAAAGGGCATAGCCATGCTGAAGGTCTTTTGGTTAGGCAAGGTTGAAACCGTTTCATCACTTCCCATTACAAAAGCTTGCATGGAGGCTATTAAGCGCTGAAGGACAGCGTTTGCCTTGTGCGCTTGCTCAGGATTGAGGCCAATCCATGGCAACGTGTTGCGTAATTTTATATTGGCCCATAAAGCGGTAAGTTCAGGTAAGTTATTTTTCGTGGCAAACTGGGCTAGGTTTTCAGGGACTTGCTTAGAAAATATAGCCACAAGCTCTTTTAATAGTGCCTGTTGCTTATCTGGAAATGGTTGGCCGAAAGTCTTGGATAATAACTGCTTAAAGCTGTCAATATCATTTGCTATGTATTTAGTCAATAATGTAAAATTGTTCTCAATAAGCAATCTGTTTATATTAGGATCACTTTTAAACAGTGGTGCCAGATATTCATCAAGTGCTTGCAGTAACGATTGCGATACTGTTTGGGGCACACTGCCTTTAATGCTTTGAGCATCTTGTACTGCTACCATTAATTTCAGCAATGTATCAGCGACGTTTTTTTGTGCATTGGCCAAAACAGTAAGTCCTTGCGGCAGATTATCTGCCCCGTGCAAATTTTGCTGCAAAATTTGAGTCGCTACGGCCTTTATGTCTGCAGGCAAAGCATTAAGCAGATTTCCCCTGGTTTGAACGGTCGAGGCTAGTTCCCTTAATAAGTTGTTAATCTCTTGCTCAACCGATAGGAGCATTGCTGGCTGGGGTGTGGGAGATACAGGGTTACCAACTTTCACAGTTGATTGCTGATTGTGCTTAATACTTAAATTGGAAACTGCATTTTCGGATACTGCCGGACTAATCTTCATGATTCTTCACCCACGTTTTTATTGGATCAAAACTTCGCCGATGGATTGGGCACGGCCCATGTTTTACAAGAGCTGCAAAATGTTCGGCTGTTCCGTAGCCTTTGTGACGGGAAAAACCGTACTGGGGAAATTCAAGGTCATATTTGTCCATGATCTTATCCCGCTCAACCTTAGCGATTATTGATGCTGCTGCGATCGAGGCACTTAATGCGTCACCATCAATAATCGATGAAGAATAGATGCGTAGATCCGGCAATGGAACAGCATCAATCAGGGCCGCATGCGGTCGGGGATAGAGTTGTTCAATTACATGGTACATGCCCTTTATTGTCGCCTGATAAACGTTGATTTCATCTATAACAGCCGCATCAATGATTGATACAGCTGTCGCCACAGCCTTTTCTTTCAGCTTATGATATAATTCCTCGCGCTGCTTAGCTGAAAGCTTTTTGGAATCATTCAGTCTTGGAAGATAAAAATTAGCCGGTAAAATAGCAGCACCGACAACGACTGGTCCTGCCAACGGTCCTCGCCCTGCTTCGTCAACACCAGCAATTAGCTCAAAACCATCGTCAAGCAGTGCGCGCTCAAATCTAAAAAGCGTGTGAAGACGCTGGCTTTCTAACCTCATTGCGGTTTGGCGGCGCTCGTACTTTTTTATAAGCTGTCCTACGGAAACTCGCGGATCTTGCTGTAACTGTATAATAGTTTCTTCTGATACACTATCAGATGTCAAAATTTGTGCTATTTGCGATACCTTCATTTGCCCTACTTCCACAATAACTCCACCTATTCTATAGCGCGTAACCTGATTTGAATTATCCTCTTTGTATATTCTTTAAACATGTTAAAATCCCTGTTTTCACATTAAAAAAGACCGCTTTTCGCGGTCTTAATCTTACTCATTTTCTTTACGATCTTGTTCCCACCACATTAAGAGCGATATACAAAAAGCTACCCACATCGAACCGGCAGCATACCCTGCCACAACATCGGAGGGATAATGAACACCAAGATAGATTCGGCTTATACCAATCGCCACACTTAAAGCAACTGCCAACGTCATGACGGTCAACCGTCCACGCCAGGACGGGATCGTACGCATCATGAGGAAGGCTATCATGCCATAAAAGCACATGGATGCCATGGCATGACCGCTGGGAAAACTATAGCTTACTTCCTGGACAACACGGAACACATCCGGCCGGGGCCGCTGAAATAAGTTTTTCAATAGAAAGCTTAGCGCTGCAGCGCCAGTTAAACAAATCATTAAGGCTCCAAGTTCGCGCCAACGTTTAAGATATGTTAGGAGTAAAAATGAAATTATTACCATAATTATATAGCTGGTGCCAAAACCAATGTCTGATATCCTGATCATGATTTTATCTAGAGTTGGATTAGCAAAATACCGGAACAGCCAAACAAAGCTATCATCGAATAGAACCATAGTCTTTTGGAAGAGAGTTTCCCATGCCAATGCAGAAAAGGCGAGTAACATCAGGGCACTAATAAACAAACTTACCGCAATATACAGGATGGGCCAGCGCTGTTCGATCGCCAGTAATATATTCTTAGCAGGGATATACCATGAAGTTTTTTTGCAAAGATGACCAACAAACCAAAATAGTGCCGGAAAAACAAGAAGACTAATTGCCCCCAAGATTAATAGTGCAGACACAATTAAAGGTACCAGCGGATGGCCTTTTGGTGCAATGACCCATGGGCGATGATTTACAGCGGCTCCTGGCTCAATAGTTGCACTTCCGCCAAGCACGACGATGTGTCCGTTTATTTTTGCAGCCTGCTGTATCACTAGATTACCATCAACAACAAGAACACTGTCAGTTACTTTACCGCCCACGACTGCATTGCCGCCTGCCACCATTATTTTACCAATAATCTGGTCTGTTTCGACAGTGATATCATGGTGTGCGAAAATATCTGGTAATTCTTCTGGTTTATTTATGGAGGCGCTGAAACCTAGTCCCATTAAAGCAGTCAGACTGACAAGGGTAATAATTAACCAGCGAGCTATTCGTGTCTGTGTAATCATAGTTATCCTCCGGACTGGTTCAATTCACCATTGCTTTTTCTTTAGAGTCTAGGCTGGATAAAATTCTTCTTATAGTAGTAAAATGCTATAGCAATTAGTATGGCAGCAACAAACATACTAGCCTTATGACCAATCGCATTTAAAGTCTGCCAGTTTTCTCCTAATAGCATACCCACATAAATTAAGCCTATTGTCCAAGGGGTTGATCCTAGTACCGTATAAAGGACGAATTTCCCAAAATTGACTCGGGCATAACCGGCGGGAAGTGAAATAAAGGTACGGACAACTGGTAATAAGCGGCTAAAAAATGTAGCCTTTAGGCCGTAACGATCAAACCATCTTTGGGCTACTTCAACATTTTTCTTTGACATTAAAATATAGCGGCCATATTTAGCGATAAAAGGCTGTCCGCCGTAAAACCCTACTAAATAGGCGATAATCGAGCCAATTAATCCACCAGTTACTCCAGCTATCACCGACAAGCCAAAACTTAACTTACCAAGATACACCATGTAACCAGCAAAGCCAAAGATTAACTCACTTGGAATTGGTATACAAGCACTTTCCAGAGCCATGCCAATGAAAATTCCTACATAACCCCACAATTCAATATAATCTGTCACTGTATTAAATACTTGTTCCACCTACAAATACCCCCCATCGTCTATGGTGGATGTCAAATAATAATACACCTAAATAGAGGCTCACTACAACTATTTAATATAGATACTGTGGAGACGTATAAAGACTTCTGTTAATTCATATAAATCTTTATATTGTCAAATATATATTCTGGTTGAGGTGAGGGTCATAAAGATTCTGTATATTGGTAAACAATACTTTTTCTTAGTCCTACTACCTATTATTTTACTACTAACAACTACATATGTGTATCATGCTGCGAATAAACTGACCGGAAAGGTTGTTGTCGTAGACGCCGGTCACGGTGGAATCGATCCCGGGGCTAATCGGCCTGGTATTGTTGAAAAAGATATTAATTTAGCAATAGTCCTAGAACTAAAAAATCAACTTAACCAATATGGAGCCATAGTTGTATTATCCCGGCAAGCAGACGTAGAAATTAGCTCAGAGTGTGATAATGAAAAAGTCAGAGGTCGCTATCATCGCGACTTAGCGGCTCGCGTCGAGCTTGTTGAGGAATCGGATGCAGACTTATTCGTTAGTATTCATGCTAATGCTGTTACCAATGCTAAACGGCATGGTGCTGAAGTTTTTTATTATACGAAATCCGAGGTTGGAAAGGCATTAGCCAATTCAATACAAGAGCAACTTGACAAGGTAACCCAGTCTAGTCAGGCTGCACAAAAGGCTGATTACTTTGTCCTGCGCCGAAATAAGATTCCAGCCGCCCTTATTGAAGTGGGCTATATTACTAATAAAGATGAGCGCCAATTACTGCAAGACCCTGAATATCAACGGAAATTGGCTAAAGCAATTGCCGCAGGGATTTGCAATTATTATCAGTAAAGATCGAGAAAGGACGTTACTATGAAAAGGTTTCTGTTATGTACTGTCATCGTTTTCGCCTTGTTTGCCGGTATGACCAATATACATCTGGCGGGTGATACTCGGACAATTACGCAAGTGTCGACTACTCACAAAGTAGTGGCATTGACACTAGATGACGGGCCGCATTATAAGGTAACCCCAGAAATATTAGCAATTTTAAAAGAAAAACAGGTAAAAGCGACTTTTTTCGTACTTGGCGAGAATGTCGAACACTCACCCAATCTATTGGCGGAAGAAGTGTCCAATGGCCATGAGATTGGCATTCACACCTACAGTCATGCGTCTTTGCCTAAATTAAGCCACCAAAGAATGGTTTATGAATTTGATAAAGCAGAACAAGTCGTTATCCCGCTAGCTCCTAAGCCTGTGCTATTTCGCCCGCCTGGCGGCTTCTATAATGCAGATGTAATCGATACAGCAAGACAGCGAGGCTATACTGTAGTTTTATGGTCAGTCGATCCAAAGGATTGGAGCTGCCCGCCAGCTAGTACGGTTGTCGAAAAAGTCATAGAAAATATTCAGCCCGGTAGTATTATCCTGCTTCATGATGGGCAATATCCTATACCGACAATCAAAGCACTTGGTATGATAATCGACCGTCTTCGCGAACATGGTTATCAATTTGTCACTGTGAGCGAACTATTAAAGTATGATGAAGTCCGGCCTTCATTTAATTTCCTTGACCGTGTTCGCTGGTAGCACAGTAAAAAGACCGCTTTCGCGGTCTTAGAATTTGTTGTTATAGCTTGTCTAATGTAAATGGGCCAAGCTTGCCACCGCGGAATTCGTTTAGAATAATACGGTTGACTTTTTCATAATCAATTATGCCGCCGCTTCTTAAACAGCCGCGTTTTGAACCGATTAATCCTAATAGCTCGGTACCGTCTTCGGGTAGCGGCTCTTTAAGATTATAGCGTTCGACAAGTCTGGAACTATAATTATTACGTAGGAATAAGATAAATTTATCCATTACCTTTTCAAGGTCATACACTTCGTCATTAATTGCCCCGCTGACCGCTAGCCTAAAGGCAACATCAGGGTCTTCAAGTTTCGGCCAAAGTACACCCGGTGTATCTAAGAGCTCTAAATTACGGCTAATCTTTATCCATTGTTTTCCCCTGGTGACGCCGGGTTTGTCGGCTGTTTTGACAGTTGCGGTGCCTAATAAACGATTAATGAGTGAAGATTTTCCGACATTTGGGATGCCCAGAATCATGGCCCGTACAGCTCTAGGATTGAGACCCTTAGCTTTAAGCTTTTCGATTTTTGGAGCCGCTGCCTGTTCGACTTTTGCGATGAGAGTTTTAGCACCCTTACCTGTCACGGCCTCAATGGTAACAACCTGTAGCCCCTTGTTCCGAAAGTGGACCATCCACTTCTCGGTCCATTCTGGTTCGGCAAGATCAGCCTTATTCAGAGCAACTACGCGCGGCTTATCAAGAGCGAACGAGTTAATCATTGGATTAGAGCTACTTACAGGAATACGCGCATCCAGAAGCTCAATAACGACATCAACTAACTTTAGATTTTCCTGGATCATCCGGTTAGCTTTAGCCATGTGACCGGGAAACCAGTTTATTTTGATATTATCATCCATGGTATCACGCTCTCTCTGAGGGAGATTATTTCAATAGATTAACCTTAGGGAAGGGATTTTATGTGGTCAAGTGGCCAAAAAACCGCGATTGCTTTGCCCTTTACAAGGTCATATGAGACAAATCCGACATCACGGAATCGACTGTCTTCCGAGTTGTTTCGGTTATCACCCATAACAAAGATATGTCCTTCCGGTATTGTCGCCAAGGGATACGATCCCCGCGTTTTTTCTAATATGTATGTTTCTTTTAATAATTGGCCATTAACGAACACACGGCCATCTTTTATCTCAACAGTGTCGCCCGGTACTGCAATTACCCTTTTAATAAAATCACGACTGGGGTCACGAGGATAGCGAAATACAATAACTTCACCTTTCTCGGGCGACTTAAAGCGATAAACAAATTTATTCACTACCAAGCGTTCACCATTTAAAAGGGTGGGACGCATTGATGGTCCATCTACCATATAGAGTTCAACAATGAAATATCTAATAAAGAAAGCCAAAATAACGGCGATGAGGATTGATATTATCCAATCCTTGATTTCTTCACCCAAGCTTGAGGTATTCACTTCGTACTCCTCCTTTAAATGAAGAAAGGGACTGCAAACAGTCCCTTATAACTACTACTAGCGTCTTTCTTTGATACGAGCTGCTTTACCTGTAAGATTGCGCAGATAGTACAACTTAGCGCGACGAACAATACCTCTACGGGTAACTTCGATTTTTTCGATTCGTGGTGAATGAACAGGGAAAGTACGTTCAACACCAATATTGTAAGATACACGCCTTACAGTAAAGGTTTCACGAACTCCGCCGCCTTGACGGGTAATGACAACGCCCTCAAAAACCTGAACACGTTCGCGAGTGCCCTCGACAACTTTAACATGCACACGAACTGTATCTCCTGGTCTGAATGAAGGGATGTCTTTTCTGAGTTGTTCTTGTTCTAATGCTTGGATAATGTTCAATTTGGTTCCTCCTTATACTAGACGTTCATGGCCTAACATAGTACAAATCATGGATAATAGGCAGAGGACCGTCCGCTTACATCGTATGAAATTTTATCACATCATAGTGTGAAATTCAAGGAATATTTTATTTAGCCCACCAGGCTTCACCAAGTAATCTATCTAAAATAATTGCAACAGCTGCGCGAACCGGCAAATGGTTATAATCACATGGGCCGTAAATTGGTTCTAAAATATAATCGAATTTTCCCATAACTGATTTTTCTATACCCCACCCTGTTCCAAACAAAAGAAGGCAAGGTGTATTACCTGTTGCTATATCCTCACGGATTTTTGCATAAGAAACAGTATTGGCAAATTTGCGCGCATCGGTTGTAACAATTACGGGATACTCACCTTCAACACTTTTGATATGATTAACAGCTTTCTCAATATCAGGTACTATATTAAGGATACTGAAAGCTTCTTTGCGGTCAGGATTATACTCACTGCCATAGCCTTCTTGCCAGTAGTTTATTATATCACGAGCAAGTCCTGTCTGGGTTTCGAGCGGATGAATGATAAAATATTGCTTTATATCATAGGTACGCGAAGTACGGGCAATATCGTGAATATCAAAATTTGTAATAGCGGTAGTGATAACTTCATCATTTTTATTATATATTGGGTAATGGACTAGACCTAGATAAACAGGAGCAGACATATTAGCCTCCGGACTGTTCATTGATGACTTCAGCCATTAATTTGGCATCTTCTGAACTTAATTTAATATTTTGCAAGAGATCAGGCCGACACTCCAAGGTCTTCTTTAAGGATTGTTTGCGGCGCCAGGTGTTAATTTTAGCATGATCGCCGGAAAGAAGAATCTCTGGCACAGCCAAACCATTAAATTCACGTGGACGAGTGTATTGCGGGTAGTCCAGTAATCCGTTGTAGAACGAATCATGTGGTGCAGAATCGCAGGATCCTAATACGCCTGGTAGCATTCGAGCAACTGCATCAACAATAATCATAGCCGGTAATTCGCCGCCAGTGAGAACAAAATCGCCAACAGAGATCGTTTCATCAACCAGCCCCTCGCGGACACGCTCATCAATACCTTCATAATGACCGCAAACAAGAATTAAGTGTTCATAGCCAGCAAGCTGCTTAACTTTCTCTTGATCTAAGCGCTTACCGCTTGGGCACATTAATATGATACGATGGTTATTGCTATAGTTTTTGCTGGTAATGCTTTCAACAGTTCTAAAAATTGGTTCTGGCTTCATGACCATACCTGCTCCGCCACCAAAGGGTGCATCATCAACAATGTGATGTTTATCATAAGTAAAATCTCGTGGATTAGTCACAGCGATCTTTAAGATATTTGCTTCGCGTGCACGTTTGATGATGCTATGACCCAATGGGCCATCAAACATTTCGGGAAATAAGGAAATAATATCAATATGCATGTTATTCCAATTCTTCCTGTAATTTTACCTTTATATGGCCAGCATCAACATTGATATCCAGCACAACTTCTTTTAGCGCAGGAATGAGGAGTGGCTTTTTGGCATCTTGTTCGATAACATATACGTCATTACTGCCAGTTGAGAGAATGTCGGTGATTTTGCCGAGATATTCCCCTGTTTCGCTATAAACTTTAAGGCCAATAATATCAAAATGATAATAATGACCCTCAGGAAGACGAACAGCATCTGCGCGTTTTACGTGCACAAATTTCCCCCGTAGATTTTCAGCATCATTCATTGTGTTAATACCATGCAATTTCAACAAAACAAACTTTTTGTGAAATTTAACACTTTCAATCCGTAGGCAAGAACCGTCTTCGAGAATTAACTGTTTGGTTTGGGTGAATCGTTCAGGGAAGTCAGTATGCGGAAATATACGAACGTCACCCCGCACACCGTGCGGGGCAACGATTTGACCAATAACTATCAATTCACTGTTCATAAGTTAGCTGCGAAAGGAGATTATTTTGCCGTTTTCCAGCAAAATCTCAGTGTTTATCACTTTATTTAAGTCGTCGCCGATTTGAACTTCGACTATTCTTTCAAGCGTACCCTGGACGATTTCAGCACCAATTTCGAGTTCCGCAGTTTCCTTGAGTTTTTCAACCATATGGTTCTTAAAGTCGAGCCGTTTTTGTTTTTCGGCATCAATTTGTTGACGAAGGGCTACTAAACCTTGTGCATCTTGTTTAGCCTGTTCAGCCATCACCCGTTTGGCGTGGAAGTCAATTTGCTGCAGCTCTATATCTGCCTTTTTAAGGGCGTCTTGAATTTCGGCAGCCAGTTGATGTTTTAAGTCATCGGTTACTTTAGCTTTGATAGTAACCGGACATTTTAAAGTTATGCTCTCCATGTTTAGTCCGCCCTTTCATCAAATAATTTCGATTGCGACTTTTTTGTTGGCGCGAGTAGCAGCAGCTTTAACCACTGTCCGCAAAGCCTTTGCAATACGGCCTTGTTTGCCAATAACTTTCCCCATATCTTCAGGAGCTACGTGCAACTCATAAATAGTAGTATCTTTATCAACAGTTTCTGTTACGTTCACTTGGTCCGGATTCTTAACCAGCGATTTGGCGATAACTTCTACAATGTTTTTCATAGTTATCACACTTCTTTCTTAGTACGCTTTAATTCATCCCATTTTTTCATAATACCAGCTTGGCTGAAAAGAGCCCTAACAGTATCAGTAGGCTGAGCGCCTTTTTTAAGCCACTCAATAGCTTTTTCTTCGTCAATATTGGTAATAGCCGGATTTTTAGTGGAGTCATAATTACCGATAATTTCGATAAAGCGACCATCACGCGGAGCGCGGGAGTCAGCAACAACTACACGATAGAAAGGGTTTTTCTTAGCACCCATCCGGTTTAAGCGAATTTTAACTGCCATGAACATTCACCTCCTTTATAGAGTTTCCTTTATTATTTATAAAATACTTAATGCATGAATGGGAGTTTAAACCCACCGAGCGACTTTTTGCCGCTTTTTTGCATGCCTTGGAAACGCTTCATCATTTTCTTGGCCTCAGCAAATTGCTTAAGTAACTTGTTTACGTCTTGTACCCTTGTTCCACTACCCATAGCAATCCGTTTTCGACGGCTACCGTTAATTAACGCTGGATCCCGTCGTTCTTTTTTGGTCATTGACTTGATGACCGCTTCAACCCGACTTAGTTCTTTTTCGTCAATTTTAACATCCTTAAGCTGCTTCATATTGCCCATACCCGGCAACATTGACAAGACTTGTTCAAGCGGGCCAAGTTTTTTGACCTGCTGAAGTTGATCGAGAAAATCATCTAAGGTAAAGTCTTCTTTACGAAGCTTTTTTTCCATGTCTTTGGCTTGTTCGAAATCCATCGCTGACTGGGCTTTTTCAATAAGACTTAGTACATCGCCCATTCCCAATATTCGTGAAGCCATGCGGTCAGGATGGAACGGTTCCAGGGCATCCAGTTTTTCACCTATGCCGGCAAATTTTATCGGCTGACCAGTAACTGCTTTGACTGATAGAGCCGCACCACCGCGAGCATCACCATCAAGCTTGGTCAAAATAACCCCGTCTATACCTAAGTCATTATTAAAGGTTTCAGCTACTGTCACGGCATCTTGACCAGTCATTGCATCAACAACTAACAATATCTCATGTGGTTTAACGGTGCCTTTAATCGACTTAAGTTCTTGCATTAGTTCCTGATTGATATGCAGGCGACCGGCTGTATCAATAATTACCATATCGCGGGCGTGAGACAACGCGTAATCAATAGCTTGCTCGGCAATTTCAACTGGGTTTTTATTGTCTTCGAGTGTGAAAACTGGCATTTCCAGTTGTTCACCCAACACTTGCAATTGTTTGATAGCAGCAGGACGGTAAACGTCAGCGGCTACTAACAATGGGCGTTTATTCTGTTTCTTTAGGAGCAGGGCCAATTTACCAGCAGTTGTCGTTTTACCAGCGCCTTGCAATCCGACCAACATAACAATTGTCGGTGGGCGCGAAGATATTGTAATACGGCTTTGAGTCCCTCCCATGAGGTTGGTTAATTCTTCATTTACAATTTTTATTACATGCTGTCCCGGCGTAAGACTTTCCAGGACTTCTTGGCCAACTGCGCGCTCTTTAATCTTAGTAATAAAATCTTTAACAACCTTAAAGTTTACGTCAGCTTCCAATAAAGCCATCCGGACTTCGCGCATTGCATCATTAACATCTATTTCCGATAATTTTCCTCTGCCGCGCAGTTTTTTAAATGTCTGCTGCAGCTTATCGGCTAAACCCTCAAAAGCCATACTACACCTCCTTTGGCCAATCTAACAGGCTACTTAGTTTCACCATTGCCTGGTTAACTTCCGAAACCTGCATTACATTGGACGGCAGTTTCTCAAGTAATTCATACACTTCGATTATATTTTGCTGCTCGCGTTGATGACGCTCAACTAAATGCAACTTAACTTCATATCCTTCAAGAGTTTGTTCGGCTCGTCGCAAAATATCATGAATAGCCTGACGAGAGACAGCAAACTCATTGGCAATTTCTGAAAGAGAAAAATCGCTTAAATAATGCATTTCCATGCATTGCCGCTGTTTATCGGTCAGTAAAGCACCATAAAAATCAAACAATAGACTAATGCGGAGTACTTTATCCAACATGCTTTTCACCTGCTTGCTGATTAGAAAACAATTAGCTGCTTGTCAAGGCGAGAGCCTTTACTTGTATAGTATAATGGCGATCAATAGGCGTGTCAAGTATTATTACTTGTCAGATTCAAATAATGCTTTGGCAAATTCTTGCGGAACAAAGGGGCGCAGGTCGTTGACGCCTTCTCCAATACCAATCAGTTTGACCGGAACATTAAGTTCTGACTTGATTGCAATAACGACTCCGCCTTTGGCAGTTCCGTCAAGTTTAGTCAAGACAACACCAGTCACGTCACAGGCGTCAGAGAAAATTTTGGCTTGGCTTATTGCGTTCTGTCCAGTAGTAGCATCGAGAACAAGCAATGTTTCATGCGGAGAATTAGGTAATTCTCGGGATATAACACGATTGATTTTTTTAAGTTCATCCATAAGGTTGGATTTTGTGTGAAGCCGTCCGGCAGTATCAATAATGAGTACATCTGCTTTCTTCGCTTTGGCTGATTGAACAGCGTCAAAAGCAACTGCAGCCGGATCAGAACCGTGGGAGTGTTTAATCACTTCGGCCCCGATTCGTTGTCCCCAAATTTCAATTTGCTCAATTGCTGCGGCCCGGAACGTGTCACCGGCAGCCAAGATTACTTTAGCACCTTGCTCGCGATAGTAGTTGCCTAATTTGCCAATCGTCGTTGTCTTGCCCACCCCATTGACGCCAACAACGATAATGACGGTAGGAGGCTCGGATGCCTTGGCCAATTCAGTCAGACCATCACCTAGAATAGCACTGATGTGCTTTTCCAAAAAAGGTTTTAAATCGTCAGGTGATTGAATTTCTTTTGCTTTAATACCGCTTTTTACTTGTTCAATTAATTTAGTTGTTGTCTTTATGCCAACATCGGCCGAGAGCAGAATTGCTTCAAGATCATCAATAAACTCATCATCAATTTTAGCGTAGCCAACAACCAACTGTTCAATTTTTTCCGTAAAACTTTTACGGGTTTTTTCCAGGCCTGACTTCAATTTATCAAAAAATCCCATATGTAACCTCCTAGTAATCTCTACTTATCCGGCCCGTTCGGCAAATTTTACCGAAATCAAACGCGAGATGCCGGCTTCTTCAATTGTAACACCATGCATGACATCAGCGGCTTCCATTGTACCCTTTCGGTGTGTAACGACGATAAACTGAGTATTCTTCGCATAATCGCGTAAAAATGAACTGAAACGACGTAGGTTTTCCTCGTCCAATGGCGCGTCAATTTCATCGACAACGACAAAGGGTGACGGACGGTAGCTTAAGAACGAAAATAACAGAGCAATAACCGTCAAAGCTCTTTCACCGCCGGATAGTAAAACAAGGTTTTGCAGTTTTTTCCCTGGCGGCTGAACAATGACCTCGATACCTGTATTAAGTAAGTTATCTGGATCGGTAAGGCGAATTTGAGCCATTCCGCCGCCAAACATACGAACAAATATTTCACCAAAGTATTCATTGATTTTATTAAAGGCCTCACTAAACTGGTTACCCATCGTTTTGTCAATATCACTAATGATTGATGCCAAGTAGTCTTTGGCAGTGATCAGATCATCGTACTGGGTCTGAAGAAATTGGCGGCGCTCTTGAAGTTTGGAATATTCATCAATAGCGGCAGGATTAATCAGACCAAGTTCGGCAATGTCTGCTTCCAGACGCTTGGCAATCTTGGTAAGATGAGAAGGGTCATCGTTACAGTAAAGCTCGAAGGCCGCTTCGCGTGTCAGTGAATACTGGTCACGCAACTCATCAAGACACCGCGTTACTTCATACCCGTATTTAGTGTCTAACAATTCAATCTCGTGCAGTCGGTTTTGCAGCTCAACATGCTTGCGGCGCGACTCTTTTAAGTCCTTGTCCAACTTTTGCGCAGATGTAACGATATCAAGCTTTCGTGAATAACCCTGCTTGTATTCCATATCCATGGTGTGCCGCTGCTCGAAAAGCAAGGCGCGGGCATTGATTATTCCATCTAATTCTGCCCGTGTAGCTGTTAATTGATTCTCCAACTTAGTCAGTTCCTGGAGGAGATTACTTTTCTTAACATTAAGTGAAGCGGCGTAATCGACAAGCTGGTTTTGATTTTCTACAAGCGAGGCTGTATTTTGCTGCAGGGCTGACAGCTGTACCTTTTTTTCAGTTAAGATGATATTTAATTCTTCTTTAGTAGAAGTGAGCATGATTAGCTTATTACGCCATTCGTCAATCAATTGTTTATGCTCCAGATCCAGGTTTTCAAGGCTCATAACAGCGTTTTTGGCATCAAAAAGCTTTTGTTCTAAATGAGTACGGTCAGCATGGCAACCTTGAATTTCACCTGCTATTGTTTGCTGGGCGAGCTGTAAGCGTTTAACATCAGCATTGAGTTTATCTCTATGAACCGTTAGCTCAGCCTGGCGTATTTCATTCTGTTGATGATACTCGAGCACAACCTGAATTTTATCAGTTACATCAACTAAACTTGCTTGACTTGCGGCAATTTCGTCTTTCAGCTGATTTAGGTTTTGGTCAATGTCGCCTATTTGGGATTGCAGAAGATCGATATCTTTGCTTCTGCTCAAAAAGCTGGAATCGCGTCTGTTTGCTGTACCACCGGTCATTGAGCCGCCGGGATTGATCAAATCACCTTCTAAAGTAACAATTTTAACGGAGAAGGAGGTGCGTTTAGCAATGTCATATGCGATATCGATATTTTTTGCAATTATAGTTCGGCCAAGCAAATATTCGATAATACGACGGTACTTCACATCACATTCAACAAGTTCCGAGGCAAAGCCAAGAGCTCCTTGTGAATTAGCTGCCGCCAGCTCGTGTTCTCGGCGCACGGGAGGTTTAATTGTGTTTAATGGCAGAAAGGTAGCTCGGCCAAGGCGGTTTTCTTTGAGATAATTTATTGCCTGTTTTGCGATACTTTCATCTTCAGTAATAATGTGTTGCTGTGCACCACCAAGGGCAATCTCAACGGCTGTGATAAACTGTTGATCCACTTTTATAATTTGGGTTACCGCTCCGCAAACGCCTGACTGCCAGGCTGCAGTGCTTTTTAAAACGCTTTTAATACCGCGGCCAAAGCCTTCCATTTCTTGTTGCATATGAGTCAGGACTTTTAGCCGCGACTTATTTTCATTGAGTAAATTTGTCAGCTTTTGGTCATGCAATAGTAATTTATCGATATCTTGCGCGATTACTTGCTTGGTGGTTTCTAAATCTTGGTGGTGTAGATTATTCTTATTGATTGAGGCTGCTACACTAGTAATTTCAGCTATTATTTCATTAAGACTTACTTGTACTGAAGCCAATTGTGAATCAAAGTCTGCTTGCTCCGCAAGATAACCTATTTTTAACATCTTGAGTTTAGCAAGTTCCCGGTCAATAGACGTAATGGCATTACGCTGAGTTACTAATTCTTGCAAATGGTCAAAAGTCTTATCCTTACCAATTTCGACCTTTTGTTCCAAGCTGCGAATCTGGCCCACAAGATTGTCATATTCGGCGGTTTTGGCTGTCAGTGACTTTTCTACCTCAATAATTAATTGTTGCTTTTCAGTAGACAAGGCTGAGGCTTGAGCAATTTTATCACTGATTTCTTTGAGTTGCTCATTGCAACTAGCCTGTTCGTTATTGATCCGGGTTTTTGAATATTCAGCTTGGCTGATGCGCTCATTTAGTACCGCAGCTTGTCCATCGATTCGTTCTACCTCAGTATTCGATTTATTAATATCTGACATGAGTCTATTAAGTGCGTCATCAGCTTTTGTTAGGTCGGTGCGGAGCCCTTCTTCTTCCGATTCTTTAATACTTATAATGGTACTTAATTTAATTTCCTCGTCAACTAACGACAGTTGCTCATGTTTAGCGATTTCCACCATTTTCTCGGCTTTAGTAAGCCTGTTTAAGAGCAGACTCGACTGGCAGATTACTAGTTCGGAATAAAGCTCATTATAACGGGTTGTCCTGGCAGCACTTTCGGCAAGTGGGCTAAGCTGATTATCTAGCTCCGCCGTAATATCGGCCACGCGCGTTAAGTTTTGTGCTGTATCATCAAGCTTTCGCATCGCTTCTTTTTTGCGCTGTTTATATTTGGCGATTCCAGCGGCTTCTTCAAATAATAGCCGTCGTTCTTCTGGTCGGCTATTTAAAACTTCATCAATCTTGTTTTGACTAATAACGGTAAGAGAATCGCGACCAAGTCCAGTATCGGCAAGTAATTCATGGATGTCTTTTAATCGGCAGGCCGATTTATTGATATAGTATTCACTATCACCCGAGCGGAAAACCCGGCGCGTTATAGTTACTTCATTAAAATCTAAAGGCAGCAAATGATCACTATTGTCAAAAGTCAATGACACTTCGGCAATTCCCATTTGTCGGCGAGATAAACTACCGGCAAATATTACATCCTCAAGTTTAGCACCACGCAAATTACGAATGCTTTGCTCGCCCAAAACCCAGCGAATAGCATCCGTAATATTGCTCTTACCGCTACCATTTGGTCCTACTATGGCGGTAACACCCTTGCCAAACTCAATATCGGTCTTCTCAGCGAATGATTTAAAGCCGTACAAACCTAGTCTTTGTAACTGCACACAAAATCACCACACATTCAAAACATCTAATCATTAATTATACCAGAAAAATTATAAATTGGAAATTATAAAGTAAGGAAGGAAATTCCCATTAAAAAACCTGTTTGCTACCAAACAGGTTTTTTAAACATAGCTATTATCTGGGCTCAACGATAAACCTGATAGCTGTTCGTTCTTCTCCATCAATGATGATTTCCGTAAAGGCAGGTATTGTCACAAGGTTGATGCCATTAGGCGCTACAAAACCGCGAGCTACCGCAATTGCTTTAATGGCCTGATTGACCGCCCCTGCGCCCACCGCTTGCACTTCAGCCGAGCCTCTCTCCCTAAGTACGGCAGCAAGAGCGCCTGCTACAGATTTAGGATTCGAATGTGCAGATACTTTAAGCACTTCCATTATGTAACCTCCTTTGGTATGAGGGCTATACAATACTAAAGTATTCTGCAAATTTCCTAAAAATTCCTGCTAAGATAAAATTACTTAAAACAACTTATAGCATAGTATTTGTTATTACACAATGCAATCCTAGAGTTTCAATTAGTAAGTATCCAGGTTTTGGTCCATCGGCTACTAATTTAATGTTTGCATGGTAATCTTGGTGCCATGCATTAATATGCGAATTACTAAGCCCTCGAACTTTCGAGGTATCTTTAGTATGATGGTGAATAATGATTGCGGCGTCGAGTTCTGAAAGATGTTCAAGGCATCGAACAATCATGGCATTAAATAGGTGTGAATCAACCATTTCGCCAAAGGCCGGGTGATATGGACCGGCTAATACAACATTATTACTGGCTAAACCTTCACTGGCTTGCAGACCTGTACGAATAACTGGAATATTATTACGAGTAAAAATCAGCTTCATAAAAGCTGATCGAGATATTGCCTCAGAAATAGTCAGCGGCTTGTACGCACCGGCTTTATATAGCTGAGCCAATTGGGTGTCAGCAATAACTAGAGTGGGATAAATGCGGGTAAAATCCGGTTCTAGTTCTACAGCCTGGTAGGTTGTTTTTATCAAGCTGGCCCAGGTTTCACCCGGTAGACCGACCATTAGCTGTAGACCACACTTTATGCCGGCAGATTTAATCAACTTAACCGCACGAGCAATCGCTTGGCTTGTATGTCCCCTAACTGAAGTTTGCAGCACTAAGTCATCCAGTGATTGTGCGCCTAGCTCGATAATTGATACACCCAAGCGACTGACTAGGTTTAATATATCATGAGTTATATAATCAGGCCGGGTAGATATACGGATGGCATGGACTTTTCCAGATTTAAGGGCTAGGTATGCGGGTGTCAACAAAGCCTGCTGAATGTCTAACGATAGCGCAGTAAAGCTGCCGCCATAAAAGGCAATCTCAATATGACGCGGCTTGTTTATCAGGGACAACTGCTCGTTAATGATGCCAGTTACTGCTTCAGGGGTAACTGGGGTTTGAAGGCCGGTTATTCGTTTCTGATTACAGAATATACATTGATGAGGACAACCGTAGTGAGGAATAAAGATTGGGATAATGTAATGTTTCATATTTACCTCATATAAATTAAATATGGGCGACCAACGGCCGCCCATGCTATTCGGTAATAAAATCAAGTTTTATCAAAGCTTGTTTTGCCGCCCGTTGTTCAGCTTCTTTTTTACTGCGTCCTGATCCGCGTCCCATTTTAATACCGTTAATGAGTACGATTGCGTCAAAAAGTTTATCATGGTCGGGACCGCGCTCGGCAGCAATTTCATAGGTAATTTTGCTTTCATTGTTTTTTTGGACGACTTCCTGTAGTGAGGTTTTATAGTCTTTAAGATAATCGCCGCGCTCGATCAGTTTTAACTCGTCGTTGAGCTGATCCAGCACAAACTTTGCGGCGACTTCAAAGCCACTATCAAGATAAATTGCCCCGATAACAGCCTCAAATGCATCAGCAAGTATTGACAGGCGTTCACGCCCGCCTGAAGCAGACTCGCCTCTACCTAATAAGATGTAATTTCCAATTGTGATTTTTGAAGAACATTGAGCCAAAGTAGGCTCACACACCACCATAGCCCTAGCTTTAGTAAGATCACCTTCTGGAAGACCGGGAAAGCGCCTAAAAAGGTGTTCACTAATTACTAAATCCAAAACAGCATCACCAAGAAACTCTAAGCGCTCGTTATGAATAATTCCTTGATGTTTTGACTCGTTTGCAAATGATGTATGGGTCAAAGCTTGTTGAAGTAAATTCATATCGCCAAATTTGACTTTGATAATATCGCACAGTGCGTTTAGCTGTTGTTCTCTCGCAGCATTGACATACATTTTCATAATTTTATGAACTACGCTTGATATTTTTTCAGTAGTATTGTTGCATTATGCCCACCAAATCCAAAGGAGTTAGAAATGGCTACATTTACTTCTCGTTCACGAGCCTTATTGGGTACATAGTCCAGATCTAGGTCATTGTCTACTGTTTCATAGTTGATTGTCGGTGGTATGATGCCATTGGAAATTGTTAAGGCTGTAGCAATACATTCAATACCACCAGCAGCACCCAGTAAGTGGCCGGTCATTGACTTGATTGAGCTTACAGCCATTTGATAAGCATGCTCACCAAATAGGTTCTTAATAGCAAGAGTCTCATTTTTATCATTTAGTCCCGTTGACGTGCCATGTGCATTTACATAGTCAACATCCACTTTATTAAGTCCGGCATCTTCAAGTGCCATAGCCATGCACTTTGCTGCCTGAGCTCCTTCTGGTGCCGGAGCAGTAATATGAAAAGCATCGGCATTATGGCCGTAGCCGCTAATTTCAGCATAGATATGTGCACCGCGTGCTAAAGCGTGGTCAAGGGACTCGAGAATAACGATACCAGCACCTTCACCCATAACAAAGCCACTACGGTCTTTATCAAAGGGTCTGGATGCTTTTGTCGGTTCATCATTACGGGTTGATAGGGCTTTCATTGAACAGAAACCAGCCACTGACGCTGGTGAAACTGCTGCTTCTGTGCCGCCGGCAACCATAACATCTGCGTCACCACGCTGAATAACCTTAAATGCATCGCCAATTGAATTGGTTCCAGTGGCGCAAGCAGTGATTACACAACTGCTTGGACCTTGAAGGCCAAATGTAATAGACGCCTGACCTGCAGCCATGTTGGCAATCATCATGGGCACAAAGAACGGACTGATTCGGCTAGGCCCTTTCTCAAATAATACTTTAAATTGGTCGTGGAGGGTTTCAATGCCTCCGATACCGGTACCGATGTATGTACCGATACGGCTGCGGTCCTCACGATCAAGGTCAATTCCAGCATCGTCAAAGGCCATTTTGGTTGCTGTAACTGCAAACTGGGTAAACCGGTCCATCCTTTTTGATTCTTTCTTATCAATATATTGGGTAGGGTCAAAATCTTTAACCTCACCAGCAATTTGGGACGTAAAGTCGCTCGCATCAAAACGCGTAATTGGGCCGATGCCGGACTTTCCATTTATCAGCGCTTGCCAAAACTCATCTTTTCCGATGCCGATCGGCGTAATTGCGCCTAAACCTGTTATTACGACTCGTTTCTTCAAAATGATCACCTCACATTTTTGTAACTTTAAAGCAAGCAAGGTCTATTTAATAATACCTTCTTCGGGTAATTCGCCTATGTACTATATTTCATCCACTTCCGTGATTATTCTAGAAAATATTTCTTTTACAGGTAGTATTTCCTCTATTTTATGAATATACTCGCCAGTAAATACCAATCCTGTCTCAACATCACCTTGTTGAGCACGAATGAGCGCCTTAATAATACAAAAATTTCTGGCACAATGTTTAAGACAAGCGTCACACGAAGTAGGAGTCGGCGCAGTATCTTCAAGAATTTTCGCAACATATGGATTCTTTATGGCCCGCCCCGGAAGACCTACTGGACTTTTAATCAGCACAACATCTTCGGGCTTAGCTTTTAAGTAAAATTCCTTTAATGCTGGAGCAGCATTAGATTCTTCACTGGCTGCAAAGCGCGTGCCCATTTGTACACCACTTGCTCCTAATTTTAAAGCTTCAACAATTTCACGACCGGACATAACACCACCGGCAGCAATAACAGGAATTTTAACAGCTTTACTAATATCAGGGATTAATGACGCCATAGTTTTGTCGGTACCTAAATGTCCGCCTGCTTCCTTACCTTCAACAACGACAGCCGACGCACCTAATGATTCAGAAATTTTTGCTAGTTTAACAGACGATACAATTGGTACGATCGGCGTGCCAGAGGCTTTGCCCATCCCAAACATATCACGAGAAAAACCTGCACCAGCAACGACGAGGTCAATTCCTTCATCGATTGCGGTTTGAACAAGTCCAGCAAATACTCTTGCTGCAACCATGGCATTAATACCAATAATTCCTTTTCCATTTGTCAGTGAGCGTGCCAGGCGAATTTCGTACCTGAGCTCATCGAAACTCATTCCGGATGCGGCAATTAAGCCGATACCGCCCTCGTTAGCGACAGCGGCCGCTAAGCGAGCTGTAGAAAGTCTTATCGCCATACCACCCTGCATAATCGGAACCTTAGCAACAAGATGGCCTATTTTTAGTTCTGGAAGTTTCAAACAATAACTCCTCCATTCAGTAGCACTTACCTTTAGAAAGTCCCGCGAAACACTAATAATTTCACGGGACCTTCTTCTTTTTACAGGTACTACTAGGCTTGTTTCTCCTGATCTATGTAGGTCACTGCGTCTTTCACAGTTTTGATCTTTTCAGCCACTTCATCAGGAATTTCAATATTGAATTCCTCTTCAAAGGCCATGATCAATTCAACGATATCAAGAGAATCTGCACCTAAATCGTCAATAAATGTGGAATCGATATTAACATCGGCTTCATCAACGCCAAGTTGTTCAACAACGATCTCTTTAACTTTATCGAAAGTTGTCATACTGGTTCACCTCCTTCCACAAGGTTTTAAATTTATTATTTACATTACCATGCCGCCATCAACGTTTAAGGTTTGACCTGTAATGTAGTTAGCTGAGCCAGAAACAAAAAACAGCACAGCTTTGGCTACATCGTCCGGATCACCCAAGCGGCCAAGCGGAATTTTTTGTGTAAGATCGGCTTTTACTTGATCAGACAGAACCGCAGTCATGTCGGTTGAGATAAAGCCGGGGGCAATGGCATTCACAGTTATACCCCGAGGAGCTAGTTCTTTTGCCATTGACTTGGTAAATCCGATTACACCAGCTTTGGCTGCAGCGTAATTAGATTGACCGGCGTTGCCCATCAGACCGACAACAGAGGTCATGTTGACAATATTACCATTTCTTTGTTTCATCATCACTTTTGATACGGCCTTAGTGCAGCTATAAACGCCTTTAAGATTCGTATTCACAACATCATCCCAGTCGGCTTCTTTCATTCGCATTAAGAGGCTGTCACGTGTGATTCCTGCATTATTAATAAGAATATCAATTCTGCCAAAGACATCTAATGCCTGTTTGACTAAATTATCAACGGCGGCCACGTCTGAAACATCAGCCTGTACGACAATCGCTTGTCCGCCGTTTGCAACGATAGCATCTTTTACATTCTCGGCAGCGGCAGCGTTGCCAGCGTAGTTTACGACAATCTTAGCTCCGGCTTTCGCCAATTCCAGTGCAACAGAACGACCAATACCGCGTGATGCACCAGTGACAATTGCCACTTTACCGTCTAAAAGCATTTTAGCGAACCTCCTTGAAATAATCAAGGGTTTTTTCTAGTGAATCTATTCCCTCGACATTATGTGCCAAAACTTCCTTGGTTATTTTTTTTGTAAACCCGGTCAAAACCTTGCCAGGACCAACTTCAACAAAAACATCAGCACCATAGCCGATGATTTCAGCTACGCAATCTTCCCAACGAACAGGATGATCGGCCTGCGCTACTAAAGAAGGTTTAATGTCACTGCTTGATGTAATCATCCGACCTGTCAAATTAGCTACAACAGGTATCTTAGCATTACTCACCACTACTTTGTCAAGCTCAGCGGCAAGTTTTACAGCAGCAGGCTGCATGAGGGTACTATGGAACGGAGCACTGACAGGCAGCATAACAGTTCGTTTGGCTCCAGCACTTTTTAATGCTTCTGCAGCCTTTTCAACAGCAGTTGCTGTACCAGCAATGACAACTTGGCCTGGACAATTAAAGTTAACGGCCTGTACTGCACCGTACTCGGCTTCAACCTGTTTGCAAATATCAATAATTGACTGACGGTCAAGACCAAGGATAGCCGCCATGCTACCCTCACCAAGTGGCACTGCCTCTTGCATAAATTGACCGCGTTTTCTAACAAGCCTTACAGCATCACCAAAGGAGAGCGCCCCAGCGGCAACAAGCGCAGAGTATTCACCAAGACTATGCCCTGCCACAATGTCAGGAGTAAGTTCCTGCTCTTTTAAGACCTCATAGCAGGCAATACTTACCGTTAATATCGCGGGTTGCGTATTAAAAGTTTTCTTAAGTTCTTCTTCCGGGCCCTCAAAACACATATCAGTAATTGAAAATCCCAGTGCGGCATCGGCTTCTTCAAATACTTTTCGTGCACAAGCATACTTTTCGTATAAATCCTTGCCCATTCCAACTGTTTGTGAACCCTGTCCTGGAAATACAAATGCTATTTTCCCCATAATTCACTCTCCTTTATTTATGATTGGACGATGTGATTTATGTTCTCTACCACCGTTGGTAGGCCCTTTACAAGTTCTTGAATAATTTCATCCACGCTTTTGACTTCTTCTACCATTCCGGCAATTTGGCCGATCATGACAGAACCGTTATCAACATCGCCATCAATAACAGCAGCCCGTAATTTGCCGGCTCCCATTTTCTCCAACTCTGCCTCGGAGGCACCATTTTTTTCCCGCTCAAGATATTCGCGTGTCAGCTTATTGGCAATAACGCGAACTGGGTGTCCAGTACTTACACCAGTAAGCACGGTCGAACGTTCCTTAGCTTTAATTACAGCTTGTTTATAGTTATCGTGAGCAGTACATTCCTTGGACGCCACAAAACGTGTTCCGATTTGAACACCGGCGGCTCCTAAGGCCAATGCAGCTATGATACCGCGCGAATCTGCGATGCCGCCGGCAGCAATTACCGGAATACTGACAGCGTCAGCAACGAGTGGTACTAGAGACATTGTTGAAACTTCACCGACATGACCGCCGCTTTCCCAGCCTTCGGCAATGATAGCATCAACACCGATCCGCTCCAGTCTTTTGGCTAAAGCGACAGAAGCTACTACCGGAATCACCTTGCTGCCTATTGCCTTTAATGCAGGAATATATTCGCCGGGGTTTCCGGCACCAGTTGTAACAACCGGTACTCGCTCGTCAATCACAACTTGCATTACTTCTTTAACAAACGGTGACATAAGCATAATATTTACGCCGAAAACCTTTGAAGTCAGAACTTTGGCTTTCTGAATTTCCTTTCTAAGGGCATCAGGCGGCATATGGCCCGAACCAATAACACCAAGGCCGCCAGCATTAGAAACAGCTGCCGCCAACTCGGCAGTTGCCACCCATGCCATACCACCTTGTAAAATGGGATATTCTATATTAAGTAATTGGCAAAGTTTATTTTTAAACAATAGTGTTATCCTCCTTGCACCATTTTATAACGCATGAAGCCCAAGTCAGGCCAGCTCCGAATCCTACTAAAACTATTGTGTCATCTTTCTTGACCTTACCATTCATAACAGCTTCTTTCAAAGCAATAGGGATTGAAGCTGATGAAGTATTTCCATATTTATCGACATTGATCATTACTTTTTCCATCGGCATTTTCAACCGTTTAGCGGCTGATTGGATAATTCTAATATTTGCTTGATGCGGGATAAAGCAATCTACATCTTCAGGCTTCAGACTGGCATTCTCTAATGCTTTGAGAGCGGCCTCTCCCATCACTTTAATGGCAAATTTAAAAACTTCGTTGCCGTTCATATGCACAAAGTGCGAGCGATTAGCAACAGTAAGTTCTGAAGCCGGTAGTCGTGATCCGCCTGCGGGAAGACTCAAGTAATGCCCGCCAGCGCCTTCAGCTCCAAGCTCAACACCTAAAATTCCATAGCCATCGTCAACGACAGATAATACTGCAGCACCGGCACCATCTCCAAATAGTACACAGGTATTTCTATCAGTCCAGTCAAGAATTTTTGATAATGTTTCGGCACCTACTACCAATACTTTCTTATAGAGACCGGAAATGATAAACTGACTACCTGTTACCAATCCATAAACAAACCCGGAACAACCGGCTGATAGATCAAACGCTGCCGCTTTGGTTGCCTTTAGTTTATTTTGAATTATACAGGCTACTGAAGGGAAATACATATCCGGAGTTGCAGTACCGACGATAATCAAATCAAGCTCATCAGCAGATATTCCTGCATCAGCAAGTGCCTGTTCAGCAGCTTTTACTGCTAAATCCGAGGTTGCGACATCATCACCAGCGATATGACGCTGTTTTATGCCAGTACGTTCAACTATCCAATCATTCGATGTATCTACCATTTTCTCCAAATCGAAGTTAGTTAATACTTTTTCAGGAACATAACACCCAAGCCCAATAATACCTACAGCTTTATTCTCCCTCATTAGTTAAAACTCCCTCCTTTTCTATCTGTTCGCGGATGTGGTCAACAACCTTCTGTTCCGTGAACTCTTTAGCTACACGTATCGCGTTTCTAATTGCTTTTGCTTTAGAACTGCCGTGGCAAATGATAAAACCACCCTCTACTCCGAGGAGTGGAGCTCCGCCGTATTCGGCAAAGTCAAGTTTCTTTTTTAAGCCTTTAAGGGCCGGAAGTACCATCATTGAGATAATTTTGGTAAAAAAACCGCTATTTTTAACTGCCTCTTTTATTAATTGCATTATTGCGCTAGCCAAAGCTTCGCCAAATTTAAGCACTACATTGCCAACGAAGCCATCACAAACAACGACATCAACAGTGCCTTTGGGAATGTCACGTCCTTCAACATTTCCAATAAAGTTGACTGTCTTTAGTTGTTTGAGTAAAGGATATGTACTTAATGCCTGCTCATTACCCTTTGTTTCCTCTTCGCCGATATTTAAAAGTCCTACTCTGGGATTATTAATACCCAGAACATATTTGGCGTATATCGAACCCATAACAGCACTTTGGACAAGATGTTTGGGCTTACTGTCAACATTTGCACCTGAATCAAGCAAGATAGTTGTACCTGATAAGTTGGGCATTGGGGTTGCAATTGTCGGCCGTTCAATCCCCTTTATTCTGCCGAGTCCGAATAAGGCAGCGGCCACTGCAGCGCCAGTGCTTCCGGCTGAAACTACGGCATCGCATGTGCCTTCTTTAACCAGCCTTGTGGCGACCACAACCGAAGAATCCTTCTTTTTGCGAATGGCTACCGCGGGATGGTCGTGCATCTCAATTACTTCACTGGCATGTTGGACAGTAATTCCAAGCGACTGCCAGTTGCCGCATCGATTCAAGGCTTGTAGAATCTCGTTCTCATTACCTACCAGGGTTATTTTGCATTTATATTCTTTAGCCGCTTCAACGCAACCTAAAACGATTTCCAGTGGCGCATAATCAGCACCCATGGCATCAACGGCAACTCTCATCAAATGACTCCCTTCATTGTTCCAACGAGACCATTATAAATTTGGCCCGAAATACTTCCTGCCTGTCGTTCCTAGTTTTAACCCAAATAAAATATTTATTGCCTCTTTTTTTTATAACTTCTGCCTTCGCAATTAATTTTTCACCATTTTTTATCGGAACCTTATATTTGATATTGGCTACACCGGTAACAGCTACCGGTGCGTCAATTACTGCCAAAGCAAGTGAATTGGCTTGTGAAAACACAAAGTGCCCTCGGGCAATCTGCGTCTTTTCAAATACCATATCAGGTGTAATACTCATGATTGAAATAGCGTTCTTCCCAATCTCCAGATCGATAAGCTCACCAATAACATCAACACTGGCCATTGTTTTCGGCTGCTTCTGGGCTATTTCGGCCATTTGTTTTGTGCGTTCGCGCAATTCAGGTATGCCAAGCTCGAGACGGTCTAAGCGAATGGTTTGAACGCTGACATTAAGCAAATCAGCTAATTCTTCATCTCTGATAAAAGGCGAACTATTAAGTTTTTCTTTTAACATTTTTTGACGTTGCCTCTTTTGCAATCGTGCCATATCATCACCCACGCTTAGTACCTAGTATTAAAACCAAATGATAATATTAATTATAAACACTTACTACTAAAAAAATCAAGCCAGAATTTAGAAAAAATAAATAAAAAGAGCAAAACGACGTTTTCGTTTTGCTCTAAGTTAGCTTATTCGGCTGCTTTTACAACTTCCTTACCATCGTAATATCCGCAATCAGAACATACTCGATGCGGCATCTTTAGTTCGTGACATTGTGGACATTCAACAAAGCCAGGCACAGATAGTTTCCAATTAGCACGACGACTATCACGGCGGGCTTTAGACATTTTGCGCTTAGGTACTGCCATTGTTACACCTCCTTAAAAGGGTATAGATCATATAATCATTTTTTATCCAATAATTGCTGTAGCGCCGCAAGTCTAGGGTCAATTACACCCTTTTTGCACGCACATGTAGAGATATTCAAATTAGTACCACACTTAGGACACAAGCCGTGGCAATCTTCACTACACACCGTTTTCAACGGTTTTGCAAGAATAAGACTTTCACGTACTAAATCATGTATTGTGATTTCCTCACCCTGATAAAGGGTAATCTCATCAGAACTATTTTCAGCGCCACTTTCCTGGTACTTCTCAAAAAACGGAATTGCTATAGATATGAAATGTTTTTCAAGACAGCGGTCGCATAAAAATGTTGCCACAAGATCGATAGTACCGCTTACTTTTAGCAGTAAGCCTTCATTGATAACCTCGCCAGTAGCAACAATAGGGTCATTTATCCATGCATACTCATCTTTTTCAAAAAGATCAGCGGCGGAAAAACATAGGCGAAAATTTTGTTTTGCTCCAATATGATTCTTAACTTGTTGGATATTAATTTTCACATTTTCCACCAACCTTCATTTATTATAGCGACACGTATTATGTTTGTCAAGAAATCAAATGAGTAGGGATAAGAAATTATCCCTACTCCACTTTAATACTATTTTGCGCAAATTTCTTTAGTGTCTCGCGCGATGACAAGCTCTTCATTAGTAGGAATGATAAAGAGTTTGACTTTGGCACCGTCAACGCTGATTTCAGTTGCTTTACCGCGGACATTATTTTTTACAGTATCAATTTTAGTGCCTAGATACTCAAGGCCGGTGCAGATTGCTTCACGCATTGATGAGGAGTTTTCGCCAAGACCGGCAGTAAAGACAATAGCGTCTACCCCGTTCAATGCAGCGGCATAGCTACCGATATACTTTTTAACTCTGTAGGCAAAAAGATCAAGTGCTAATTGAGCACGTTTGTTACCTTCGTGAGCAGCGCCTTCAATATCGCGGAAGTCGCTTGATACGCCAGAGATGCCGAGAACACCGCATTTTTTGTTAATATACTCATCAATTTGATCAGCGTCCATGCCTTCTTTTTTCATGAGGATAGGCAGAATGGCCGGATCAATATCACCGCAACGAGTGCCCATGACTAATCCTTCAAGAGGAGTTAGGCCCATGCTGGTGTCAATGCACTTGCCGCCATCAACAGCCGCAACGCTTGAGCCGTTGCCAAGGTGACAGGTGATAAGTTTGACGTCTTTGATATCCTTACCCATCATGTCAGCTGCTACCTTGGATACAAACCGATGGGAAGTGCCGTGGAAACCGTATCTTCTGATGCGGTACTTTTCATAAGCTTCATACGGCAGGCCGTATATAAAGGCATGTTTTGGCATTGTTTGATGAAAGGCAGTATCAAATACACCTACTTGGTCCACGCCGGGCATCAGTTCAGCACAGGCATTAATACCAAGAATATTAGGCGGATTGTGAAGCGGAGCCATTTCAATGCACTCTTCAAGGGCCTGCATCACCTCTGTGGTAATAAGAACTGAGGATGCAAACTTTTCGGCACCGTGAACAACACGATGTCCCACAGCAGATATTTCAGTCATATCGGTGATTACGCCATGGTTTTTATCAGTTAAAGCTTCGGTTACTAATTTGATTGCAATGCTGTGATTTTTTATGTCAGCATTGATAACAACCTTATCTTTGCTGGCCGGTTCATGTTTCAAAACCGAACCATCGATGCCGATACGCTCAACAAGGCCTTTAGCCAAGACCGATTCGTCGGTCATATCGAATAATTGATACTTTAAAGAAGAACTGCCACAGTTAACAACTAAAACTTTCACTTACATAATCCTCCCAACTTAAGCTTGCTATGTATTTTTTATGTAGTCATTTGACAACACATCTAGAATAATATTCTGCACGAGTATTATTTTACCTTCAATATTACAAAACTATTAACAAAAAAACAAATAATTTATTATAAATAGCAGGATTTATTATCCATTTATAAGAATTTGCTACCTTATCCGATGACCAAGCCGCTTTTCTTCTACAAGTGGGAGTTATACCTAAAGGGCAGAGTCGAGCGGCTAAGTCCCTGAACGGTTCGGCTAGGATTCAGGTGGAGTTATCTGAATCAAGTTTCACTTTATCTTAAGATTGGGAAGTGATAAATTGACCGCAGTGGGTATTATTGTTGAATATAATCCATTTCATAATGGGCATAGGTGGCATATTGAAATGGCTAAAGAAAAAACTGGTTGTTCGTACGTTATCGGTATTATGAGTGGAAATTTTGTTCAACGTGGTGAGCCAGCCCTTTTTGATAAATGGAAGCGGGCGGAGATGGCGGTAAAAGCTGGTGTCGATCTTGTGATCGAACTACCGACCGTTTTTGCAGTTAGAAGTGCGCAGTTTTTTGCCGAAGGCGGCGTACGCCTGCTAGCCTCACTCGGTTTGGTCAGTCACCTTTGTTTTGGTGCCGAGTGCGCTGATCTTGAAGTTTTACAAGCCATGGCTAACACTGGCAGTAATCCAGAAAATATTGATAAAATGCAATTGCTAATGAAAAATGGAACTACATATGCCGCTGCATTAGGTGCTGTTATTAAAGAGCGCAGTGGTGTACCAATAGATACAATCGCCGCGCCTAACAACATCCTGGCAATTGAATATATAAAAGCAATAAAAAAATATGCACCACAACTCACACCAGTCGCTATTAGCAGGATATACGCTAACTATCATGACCTTAATATTACGGCTCCTATTGCCAGCGCAACAGCCCTTAGGTACGAAATTTTAGCCAAGAAGGCAGTGAGTCATGATGTAGCTAAAGCCATCTCGCAGGAAGGAGCACTAATTATCAATCAGTGCTTACAAGAAGGCCGTGGGCCGATCACCTTCTCAAGCCTTGAAAAAATTATTCTGGCCCGTCTCCGCATGCTTACTATCAGAGAGCTAGAGAACCTGCCAGAAGTGACGGAAGGCCTCCATAATAAAATTCATAAGGAGGCTCTTAAAGCGACAAATATTAAAGAACTTCTTTCTTTAATAAAAAGCAGGCGATACCCTTACACTCGCCTTCAAAGAATTCTCATTCATGCTTTATTGGGTATCAAAAAGGCTGACATAATTGCCTTCGACCAAACAGGTCCACTCTATGCCAAGATACTAGCTTTTAACACGAATGGCCGGTATTTACTAAAAGAGCTTAATAAAGCGGCCCAAATCCCGACAGTAGTCAAAACAGCTGCCTACCTTAACAGCAAGCAGCGTGCATTGAGTGAACTGTCATCACTTCAGCAAATGCTAGCTATTGACACAATTGCTAGCGATATCTATTTTTTGGGTATGCCAAATGCTAAATGGAACTGTGGCGGATGGGATTTTCGTCTTTCACCGCTATACATTCCAAACCGCTAATTACGCGTTTAATTTCAGGCATTGCTTTCTCGGCTGCTTCTTCACCCAGGCTGACGCACTCCTCGATAGCCTCAAAAGAACTTGGTGAAATATGGGCAATGTCCGGTTGAATCAGAATATCACATATTTTATGACGATTCTTCAAAAGCTCTCGCTCCATAATGTCAATCGATTGGATAATAACATCAAATACATTAGTAATATTAAAAACAACACTGGCGTGGGCAAGGTCGACGGCAATTACAATATCGGCACCCATTGCTCGGGCAATATCAATAGGGGTTGGATTGAGCACTGCACCATCGACCAACAGCATATCATCAATTTTATGGGGCACAAAGACTCCCGGGACCGATGTACTGGCGCGCACCGCTTCGGCCACGTCTCCTTCCGTAAAGACGATCTCTCTGCCGTGGTTTAACTCGGTCGCAACAATAGCTAACTGAATATCGAGTTCAGCAAAACTTTTTTGTTGGGTTAACAGACGGATGGTCTTAAGTAATTTATCACCCGAGATGATGCCAAGTTTCGGAATTACAAAATCAAGCCAATATCTTGGCTTGAGATGTTTTGCTAATTTAATAATCGTATCAGGACTATGACCGGCACAATAGAGCGCCCCGATTATGCTACCAATACTACAGCCAGCAATATAGTCAACTGGAATATTCTCGCGTTCTAATACCTTTAGCACACCTACATGAGCAAGACCTCTTAAACCGCCAGAACCAAGAGCTAAACCAATCTTCGGTTTCACGTTTACCAACCCCTAGCTCAAATTGTACATTTGTGTTTTAGTTATATTACCTCTATCCATTCATATATATATAATGCTTATGGCTTAAAATTACTATCGCTGAATATGTGGAAATTTTACAATGGCTGGATAGAGGAGGGGATCATTCTATGGGGATCAGAGGTAAACGTTATCGTTCTCGCCTTAGCGCGTACTTTTTGGCATTTAGCACTGTCTTTATCGTTATTTCCATGGTGCAGTATCCGAAAGATGCGTTTGACTCAGCGATAGTCGGACTTAACCTCTGGTGGAATGTCGTTTTTCCGGCGTTATTACCCTTCTTTATTTTATCTGAAATTCTGATGGGGCTCGGCGTTGTTCATTTTATCGGCGTCCTATTAGAACCCTTAATGCGGCCATTATTTAATGTACCAGGTGTGGGAGCGTTTGCGATGTCGATGGGCTTAGCATCAGGTTATCCAATGGATGCCGTCATCACCTGCAAATTCCGAAAAAGCCAGATGTGTAGCGCTGTAGAAGCTGAACGACTATTATCTTTCACAAATACAGCAGACCCGTTATTTATGTTCGGCGCGGTTGCTGTTGGTATGTTCGGCATGCCAGAGCTCGGCGCTACAATTGCATTGGCTCACTACTTGTCAAGTTTCCTGGTAGGCATACTCTTTCGGTTTCACGGTATGAATCGCGACAAATACGAAACTCCAGCTAGCCCACAGCAAAAAGGCAATATTATTATTCGCGCCTTCCGCGCACTATATAACGCTCGCCAAACAGATAAGCGGTCGCTCAATCAACTGCTGGGCGATTCTGTGAAGAGCTCAATGAATACCATTTTACTGATAGGTGGCTTTATTATATTATTCTCAGTCTTCTTACGCATTTTATCAGTTGTCGGTATAACAGCTCTTCTTACTACCTTTTTCGCATGCGGCCTTAGCTCTATCGGCATTAGTGAAACGTTATCACCAGCTTTGGTTAGCGGCCTATTTGAGCTTGATCTTGGCGCCATGGCGGCCAGTCAAGCCGATGCACCGCTCCTTGAAAAAGTCGCTATTGCCAGCGCCATTATTGCCTGGAGCGGTCTATGCGTTCATGGTCAGGTAGCCAGTATTGTTATTGAGTCAGGTATACGAATGACCCCTTATATGGTGGCAAGATTTTTACATGCTGTGATTGCCGCAATTTTAACGGTTGTCCTGTGGGAACCAGCTCAAAGTGTAGTAAAACTCTTCACGGTTCCTGTCATGCTTAATTCCGGAAATACCAACACTCTTGCTTTTTGGCTATCAAGATTTGAGTTAATTGGTTATCAGTTACTCATTCTCACCAGCATTCTTATTGCCGTATCTGTCGCCGTTCACATTACGAGGAACCTGTACTTATATATCAGAAGATAGATTAGGATGCCTGGTTCTTCTGACTATGCTGATAAAGCTCGTTGTGACCGGCTCGAACTACTTCAAGTGCTTTCTCTAAATTGGCCTCAAGATGTTTGAAAACATCATCTGCATAGACAATTGCGTCGGTTTGTAGATTGCTGGCAGCCTTTTGCGCCTCAGCAACAATCACACCGGCGTTTTCTTGCGCCTGCTGGGTAATCATATTCTCATCAGTGAGTTTTAGGACATAGTTTTTAGCTTGATCAACAATACTTTGTCCTTCTTTTTGCGCCTCTTCTAAAATTCGGTGGCGTTCTTTAATGATATGTTTGGCATCAGCAAGGTCTTGCGGAAATGCTTCACGCAACCCGTCAATAATTTTAGCTAAGTCGTCTTCTTCGATCACTCTTTTATTCGTGAAAGGCACCCTTGAGGAATCAACAAGTAAACTTTCCAATTCTTCTAAAATTTGATCAATATTCATGCTTTCCTCCCCGGTAAACAATAAATTATTTTTGATAGCGCTTTTTTATTTCCATTTCGACACATTCGGGAACTAACCCTTTTATACAGCCACCAAATTGTGCTAGTTCTTTGATTCCACTAGAACTCAAAAAGGAATATGCGCTATTGGTCATCATGAACACTGTTTCGATATCGTGGTCAATTTTCTTTATGAGTAAGGCTCTTTGAAACTCGTATTCAAAATCACTTAAAGCCCGTAGTCCTCGTACGATCACTTTAGAATTTTGTTGTTTGACATAAACATTAAGTAAGCCGGAAAATGAATCAACGCGTACATTAGATAAGTGTTTCGTTGAATTTTTTAGCAACTGCACCCGTTCTTCCATGTTGAAAAGCGGTTTCTTATTAGGGTTATGAAATACTGCAATAATCAGTTCATCAAACATTGTGCTGGCCCGTTCAAAAATATCAATGTGACCATTTGTGACGGGATCAAAACTACCAGGACATACTCCTATTCGCACGTTAACAACCTCCTTGATTTTCTATGATAACAAAACTCACCAAAGTCTCACCGTATTTTTCAGTTCGATTGACTTTCAATTGGCTAAAATGTTCATTTAATGGGTCGTGTTTTGAATGCTCGACAACTACAACTCCGTGGGATGATAATAATGTGCCTTGATCAATCTTGGCTAAGACTAACTGAACAAGCCCTTTATTATAAGGAGGGTCACAAAAAATTAGATCGAATTGTAGCTTTCTATTCATAAGACGCTCTAGAACCGTAAGGCTATCACCTTTTAAAACTTCTGCCTTGTCCGCTAATTTAGTAAGCCCAATATTCTCGCGAACCAAATTGATACTCGTAGAACTTCGATCAATAAATAGTGCCGAGTCCGCCCCCCTACTCAAGGCCTCAAGTCCAAGATTTCCTGTGCCGGCAAACAAATCCAGCACTTTAGCACCAACTAATTTTTCCCCGAGAATATTAAAAACAGATTCTTTTACACGATCTCCCGTCGGCCTTGTGTCAAGGCCGCGGGGCGTTTTCAACTTGGTACCTTTGGCACTGCCAGTAATGATGCGCATATTTACCTCGCGGTTATAATAAAGTTTAACATATTTTGGACACGTTCCATTATACTACGTTCATCAAATCAAAAAAAGCAACCTTGCTGCAATATTTTACAGGAATATAGCAAAACTAAGAGAAATTCTATTATTCGATAACCAATCTATTTCAAAATCCTAACTGCCGGTTTTGTATTTTACTATCATGAGGTGCCGAATGTGTAATCGATTCACATGCTATTTACTACTGATTTTTATCTTTTTAGCTGCTAATATGACAATACAGACTTTTTATAGAAATATTAAAACCGTTACACCAGTTGAAGTGGTGCATCATAATGATTATTGGCTAAAAGTTGTTTTGTTACCACTTGACAGTCGGCCGCCTTGTACCCAGTATCTTGAAATGCTAGGTGAAATTTCTGGAATTCAGGTCATTATGCCACCGACTGAGTTGCTTGATAATTATAAAATTCCAGCTAACAAAGACCGCCTTCGCGAGTGGCTGCTAGTGGAATCCGCAAACGCTGATGCAGCGATAATATCGGTTGATATGTTAACTCATGGAAGCCTCTTAGCCTCACGATTTTCATCTGGTAGCGTTGCTGACAGTCAAGTAGTGGTGGAATTACTTAAGACAATTCATGCCAATAATAAGAATTTAAAAATATATGCTTTTAATATAATTCCCCGTTTGCTTTTAGCTGATAGCAAAGAAAACTCAATCTACCAAAAAAATGTTTTTAAATACTCTGTTTTAAAAGAACAGTTGTATACCTTTGAAAACCCACTTGATATGGAGAAGCTGGAAAAGCTACAAGACCAAATTCCTGAGCCGGTTTTAATCCGCTATAACGAACTCTATCAGCGAAATGTTATAGTTAATCTTGCACTTGCCAATCTCGTTCAAGAGGGTATTATATCCACCCTAGTTATTGGACAGGATGACGGTCATATATTTGGTATCCCTAATATAATCAAACAGCAAATCCAGAATCATACCAACCTGCTTGCTAAGCGTGATAATATTATTATTACACGCGGTACCGATGAAGTAGCTTTAACCTTACTGGGTAAGATAATTACAGACTTTAGCCATTATCAGCCCCGTGTCTTTGTAATGTACTCTGATGCGGATGCTCCGAGGGTTACCATGCCATATATGCCAAATACTGTTGCTACAACTGTCAACGAAAAAATTTCTTTGGTCGGCGCCATTGAAACATTTAGTATTAATAATGCTGATTTTGTTTTATTTGTACATATCGGTACAGAAAATAATACTCACAGACTACCGGAAATGGCCGACCAACTTAAGAGTTTGATTGAACAAGGCCATAAAGTAGCCCTAGTCGATTTAAGCGAAAACTATTATGGCTCGCAGACGCTATTTCCTTGGTTAGCCAAACGAAATGTCGCCGCAACTAACCTTATTGCTTATGCCGGCTGGAATACAACTAGCAATTCTATTGGCACAGCCATTACTGAAGCTGTTGCCTTTACTGATGGTCTTCATAGATATCAAGGCGATAGTGAGGTCTTAAGGCTCTATCAGAACAACCTAGAATTTTTGACAGCTCGTTTTCTCGATGACTGGTATTTTCAAAAAAATGTACAGGTTCGTCTAAACACTTATCTTAAAGACCGACAAGTCGATTCATATAATCTTGAGGACAATTATAACAAAACTAATCGGCTTACCAATACCATAATGCAGAGCCGGGCTCAGGCACTCTATCGAAATTATTTCGATAATCACGCGATCTCTGTTACCACTTCTAGTGGTAACAAGCAATTATACATAACCAGGATTCAGTTGGTATCTTACCTGCCCTGGGCGCGAACTTTTGAGATCTATGTTAAGCCCAGTTTATCCTATGGGCTCTATCCTGGAAAGTAAAAAAGTTCACTTAAGAGTTGACAATAACGTCCCACCTGTGTATACTTAATAACTGTAATAATAAGCGATACTAATTGATTTGCTAGTGTCTAGGGGCGTAGCCAAGTCGGTAAGGCAACGGACTTTGACTCCGTTATGCGTTGGTTCGAGTCCAGCCGCCCCTGCCATTTTATTATCGGGATGTGGCTCAGCTTGGTAGAGCGTTCGGTTCGGGACCGAAAGGTCGCAGGTTCAAATCCTGTCATCCCGACCATTTCGTTAAGTACTCAATACCTTTGGTATTGAGTTTTTTATTTGCCAATAATAAGAGCCACCCGTTATACGGATGGCTCTTATTATTGGCTTAGGCCTCGACTGCTTTATCTTTCTTAGCATTTGCAATGATTGATTCCGCAACGCGCTGTGGAACTTCTTCATAATGCGCGAAGCTCATGTCATAGTTACCCCGCCCCTGCGTAATTGAACGCAAATCAACAGTATATCTAAACATCTCTGCAAATGGCACCTGGGCTTTCACCATGCTTATTCCCTTACCTAACGGCTCCATGCCTAATACGCGACCGCGTTTACCGTTAATGTCGCCAATGACGTCACCCATAAAAGATTCCGGAACCTTAACTTCGACATTATAGACTGGTTCTAGGAGGACAGGCTTGGCTTGAAGGGCCCCTTTTCTAACAGCTCCACCACTAGCAATTTTAAAGGCCATTTCCGATGAGTCAACAGTATGATATGACCCATCATACAAGGTAATTTTAATATCTACCATCGGATAACCAGCTAAAATTCCGCCAGATAATGCTTCGCGTACACCTTTCTCGACAGCTGGAATGTATTGACGGGGTACAGAGCCGCCGAAGATGGAATCAACAAATTCAAATTGCTTGCCCGGTTCGAGAGGATCTAATTGCAGCCATACATGACCAAATTGGCCATGGCCACCGCTTTGCTTTTTATGTTTGCCCTCAATTTTAACGCTGCTGCGAATCGTCTCCCGATAAGGTATTTTCGGATCACGCATTAACACATCAACACCAAATTTACGTTTCATCCGCTCGGCCAGAATATCAGTATGTAATTCGCCCATACCGCTTACTAAAAGCTGAGCTGTTTCGACGTCTTTGCGGACTTTAAAGGTGGGATCTTCGTCCATGAGGCGGTTTAAGGCATTTGATATTTTGTCTTCGTCACCTTTGTTCTTTGCTTCAATGCACATTGTAAACATCGGCTTGGGATAAGATATCGGCTCATATACTATTGGCTTATCTTTATCTGCCAAGGTATCACCAGTCGTAGTCTCTTGTAGTTTTGCAACAACGACAATGTCCCCAGCATGAGCACTTGTCAAGCCATCTTGTGTTTTGCCGCGGAGTGTAAATATATTGCCGATACGCTCGGTTTTTTCTTTAGAGGCGTTATATAATATGCTATCAGGTTTCATCGATCCAGATAGAACTCTTAAATAGCTTAGTCGACCGACAAACGGGTCAGCAGTTGTCTTAAATACAAGTGCTGAAAAAGGGTCCATGCTTTTACGTTCGAGGATATCCTTTGTTGCCGGCTGAAACCCAACGGCGACTTTATTGTCAGGTGATGGAATATATGACAATATTGAATCCATTAGCTGTGGAATACCGATATTTTTACAGGCTGAACCACAGATAACCGGAAAAACATTTGCCTGCGCAATACCTTTTAAGAGAGCGTTGATGAGCTCACTATCGCTCAATTCTTCCCCTTCTAAATATTTAACAAGTAAATCATCATCAGTTTCAGCCACTGCCTCAATCAGGCTTTGCCGAGTTTCAAGCGCTTTTTCTAGTAGATCGTCAGGGATATCTCCTTCAGAAAACTTATTGCCAGAAGCAAAAGTTATTGCTTTCATCTTAATTAAATCAATAATTCCAGTAAAGGAGTCTTCTGCTCCAATCGGCAACTGAAGTGGGACAACACTTGACGAAAGCCTTTCTCTCATCGCATCAAGGACACCAAAAAAATCAGCATTTTCACGATCCATCTTATTAATAAAGCCGATGCGAGGCAAATTAAGCTCATCGGCGTAATTCCAGACTTTCTCCGTTTCAACCTCAACACCTGAGGCGGCGCATAATACCACTAACGCACTATCAACGGCCCGTAATGTTCCTTTTACCTCAGCAACAAAATCAGCATATCCGGGAGTATCAACGAAATTTATCTTATGGTCTCGCCATTCGCATGGTGCAAGACCTGCACTTATGGTAACTTTCCGTTTTATTTCTTCAGGTTCGAAATCGGTTGTTGAAGTTCCTTCGTCAACACGCCCTAACCGATTAACAGCACCTGCGTTAAATAACAACGCTTCTGCTAATGACGTTTTCCCCGCTCCACCATGGGCCACAATACCGACATTTCTGATTTGGCCACTTCTGTACTCTTTCATTTAATATCCCTCCTATATGCTTAGATTAACTTGAACCACACACATAGCGTGACTCATAGTGCGTATTGCTATTGAACAAATTCTCTGTTAACTAGAAATATTCCTTCTTTTCAGTCAATTTATTCGCCGATTAGGCAAAAAATGGGTAATTTACTTTTAGTCTTCCAAAAATAATAACCGCCCTTTATCAGGCGGTTATTATTTCAATATTTAACTTTTTTTACAAAATGCGCGCATCATTTTTCGAAGTGGTCTGGGCACCGCTAAAAGGTATACCTTCAACGCTTTCACCACGCTCGCCCCCTTGTCACTATACAATACAATATCGCTATAATGTATGTGAAGAGCTAGCATTCTGTGCCAACTATCGTAAATTATTAGTTACTGACGCTCAAATCGCATCAAAACAAAACATAAGTCTGATAGCCTGTTTAAAGCAATTATAACAGCATCATCGACTGGCTCGTTCTTGGCCAATCGTAAGACTTGGCGTTCAGCCCGGCGCGTAATAGTCCGCGCCATGTCAAGTGCTGCTGCTCCAGGCGTATCTCCTGGAATAAGAAATTCTTTTAACGGCGGCAGTTGTTCTTCAAATGAATCAATCGCCTTTTCCAGTAAATTTACATGATCGATTGTAATGTAGCTGATCTTATCATCCTTACTGGCCAATTGCGCCATAACCTTCATTAACAGGTGCTGCAGTTTTAAGATGGTCTCGGTGACTTCCGGTCTTTTACATAAAGCCCTGGCCAACCCTAAAGTTGAGGTTATCTCATCGACAGCGCCATAAGCCTCGACTCGCAGACTATCTTTATCCACACGTTCACCGCTAAGTAAGCTTGTAGTCCCCTTATCTCCCGTTTTCGTATAAACTTTCATATTGCACCTCAAATGTTAAATATTTAATAACATCCGTTTTCTCGTTCTTTACGTTCCATAAGATATTTTTGTGCAAGATCTTTATAATCGATGGCTGAATTTCGAATGGCCTCAATCTCCTCTGGGGTCACCGTTCTGACAATTTTGCCCGGCACACCCATAACCAATGAGTTAGGCGGTATTTTCTTGCGTTCCGGTACTACCGAACCAGCGGCAATAATGCAGTTGTCGCCGATCTCAGCATAACTTAGAATGATTGCTGCCATGCCAATTAAGCAGTTATTACCGATAATGCAGCCATGGATAATCGCACCATGACCGACAGTTACATAGTCACCAATTTCAGCAGGATGGTCATGCATGACGTGAACAGTTGAGTTATCCTGAATATTGCTATACTTACCGATTTTAATAGGATGCGTGTCTCCACGCAGAACAGTGTTAAACCAAACTCCAGACCCTTTGCCTATATTAACATCGCCGATAACAGCTGCGCCGTCAGCTATAAAAACTGTCTTATCAATTGTAGGAGTAATGCCTGTGTACGGCAATATTATTTTAGAAGACATCTTTATTTCAACAGCTCCTTGTATTTACTTGCATCAAGATTTTTAATAATCGCCACTAATAGACGAATAGCCGCCTCGTAGTCATCACGGTGAATAATACTGTTATGACTATGGATATAACGGGTTGGGATACTAAGCACCAGGCTAGGAACACCAGTCGCATGGACATGAATTTTACCAGCGTCAGTTCCGCCGCCCTCGGTAAACTCAAGTTGGTAAGGAATATTATTCTTCTCAGCAGTGTCAATGACAAAATTTCTTAGCTTAGTATGCGGAATCATACTCGCGTCATAGATTGCAATCGCTACACCCTTACCGAGCTTACTTGATGCAAGGTCTTCGGTAATGCCTGGAGTATCGCCTGCAATACAGGTATCAACCGCAAAAGCAATATCAGGATTGATTACATTAGCACTTGTTTGTGCACCGCGGAGGCCGACCTCTTCTTGAACAGTACCAACGCCGTAAACAGTGTTGGCATGAATTTCATTATGCAGTTTTTCTAACACCTCAGCGACGATGGCACAGCCAACCCTGTTATCCCATGCCTTAGCCATCAAAAATTTTTCATTGGCCATCACAATGAATTCACTTTGCGGGGCAATCGGATCACCAGGCCGAACGCCGAAGCGAGCTCTAGCTTCGTTTTCATCGGCAGCTCCGATATCAATAAACATCTCACGCTTCTTGACGACTTTCTTGCGCTCCTCTGGACTTAATATATGTGGCGGTTTACTACCGATAACACCAGGAATATTGCCTTTACTGGTCATCACCGTCACGCGCTGACCGAGCATGACCTGCTCCCACCAACCACCAAGCATGGTGAATTTAACAAAGCCCTCTTTAGTGATCATTTTGACCATGAAGCCGATTTCATCCATATGACTGGCCAGCATAATTTTAGGATCAGCAAAGCTACCGCTTTTTGCGAAAATGACACTGCCAATTTTGTCGTAACTGACTTCAGTGATAGGACCTAGTTTTTTAAGCATCAAGTCTTTTACTGGTTGTTCGAATCCTGAAACGCCGGGTGCGGTAGATATTTCCTTTAACCAAGCAAGTGTATTATCCATGAAATATATCCTCCTCAAAGAAAGCCATAGCGGCCAATTATCTACAATATATTGTACGGTAATTGCCGGTTTGTATTCCTATGAATAAACGAATTATCGTGAGCTAATAATTATGCTTCCAGGCGATCTTTTATCGCCTGAAGCATATTCATGCTGTTTTCACGGACCTTTTTTTTCAGTATTGGATTTAATAGACCAGAAATCATAGGAATGCCGAATTCAAAATCAACAGTCAGCTTGATTTCAGTTCCTACCTCAAGTGGAGTTAAAATCCATTCCCCTTCAAACCTTTTCAAATCGCCTTCAGTCTGCTTATAGCTAATGTGCATTTTTTCATCATCAAAGGTATCTAGCTCGGTCCACTTTATGATGCGCCCATCAACATTTGACACCCATTTTGTCAACGTAGTATTGTTCTTACGCTCAATGACCTCAACACTTTCAAGATCGTTCATAAACTCAGGATATTTTTCCATTTCCTTTAAAATTGGATATACTTTATATGGTTCCGCCTTTACCGGAAGCATTACTTCAACATATGGCACAGTATTCCCTCCTAAAAATCTTCAATCATTTCATGCGCTTTTTTTACAGCGTCAGCAACAACCTTTATTACAAAATCAATTTGCTGCCGGCTTATGATGAGTGGCGGTTCAATTCTAATAACTTTAGGATTATTGAGCGTGTAGGCAACAAGTACGCCGTTGTTCACAAGCTCACTCATCATGAGTCCGCCAATTCCTTCCTTGGCAAGATCAATGCCAATCATTAGACCCTTACCGCGGACTTCCATAATTACGTCACTGTATGACGTTTGGATTTCCTTGAGCTTGGCAATAAAGTAAGCACCTTGTTCCGCTGCGCGTTCAACAAGCTTATCTTCTTTAATGACCTCTAGTGCAGCGATTGCTGCGGCGCAGGCCAACGGATTTCCTCCAAAGGTTGATGTATGCAAGAATGGGCTAGTGATATATTTGTCCCACACACTGGCTTTGGCTGTAAAAGCACCAATTGGCATAACACCACCCCCCAGCGCTTTAGCAGTAGTCAAGATGTCCGGTACAACGCTATAATGGTCAACTGCGAACATCTTGCCTGTCCGTCCGAGACCAGTCTGAACCTCATCGCAGATTAAAAGGGCGCTGTACTCATCACACAGTTGTCTAACGGCTGGCAAATAATCGTCAGAAGGCACTATAATACCGCCTTCGCCCTGTACCGGCTCAATAATGACAGCGGCAGTTTCATGATCGATGACTTTTTTCAAAGCCTCAATATCATTGAACGGCACATGACTAAACCCAGACAGCAGCGGTTGGAAGGGCTCTCTAAAGAGGTCACGCCCTGTTGCGGTAAGTGCACCAAGCGTCTTACCATGGAAAGCGTTTATTGTAGAGATAACCTTATGGCGCCCAGTATGAACGCGCGCAAGCTTTAAAGCTCCTTCTACAGCCTCGGTCCCGCTATTAACAAAAAAACTGTACTGCAGGTCTCCCGGGGTCACTTCGGCCATCAGCTCGGCTAAGTCGGCCATTGGCTTATCAAACAACACCTTACTAGACAATGGCATGGTATCCAGCTGACACTTAACAGCCTCCACTACTTTGGGATTCCTATGCCCTAAACTAAACACCCCGTACCCGCCAAGGCAATCGATGTACTCTTTGCCATCAATGTCACGGATTATTGTTCCCTCCGCTTCCCATTCGATGGTAGACAGACCCATAAAGCGGAATAAACGGGCGACCGCGGGATTTATGTATTTTTCATATTTTTCGATTGTTTCTGATACTATTACGTTGTTATCCATTACGTACACCTCTAGCCAAAGATTACATTCCTTGGTATTTGTTTCTATTATATCGAATAAAATCCTCTTTTACTCTTAAAAACGCTAATCAAGTACCATCGACTAATATTTCTTTCTCATACATAATTTATAAACGTTATATGTTATAATCAAATAACAACTTAAATGACGAGGTAATTCATATGAGTAAAATATTAAATGAACAACTTGAAGTTGGCATTATCTTTGGCGATACTAGAGCTAATGAATATATCTACATGCCCGGCGGTGAAATTGGTGCTGATCATCCGCTTTGTGTAATAGAAAGAGCCAACTCGCGCCATGACATTAGCATTGAGGATGCCGTAGCATTGATTTTAAGGTTGGGCTTAAGACCAGCCAAGCATCCACTGCTTGGTGAAAGGTCTTGTTGAAAATTTAATAATACGTAAAAAAAACGCCCAGCCTAACTGGGCGTTTTTTTTTTTGCTTGAATAGAATAATCATGAGGTGAATGATATGGCATATTCTATTGTCATCGACTTATCAGATCGGTATTTATATCTCTTTGAGAACGGTATAGTAGTAAAATCGTACCCGGTAGGGGTAGGAAAATTGTCAACTCCAACACCAGCCGGAGACTATTATATTGCAAACAAACGCCCAAACCCGGGCGGAGCGTTTGGCGTAATGTGGCTAGGGCTTAGTCTGCCTCTTCATGGAATCCACGGTACAAATAACCCGGCGTCGATTGGCAACTATGTTTCCAAAGGCTGTATCCGCATGCAAAATCACAGTGTGCTCGAACTAGCCAAGTTAGTACCTGTTGGCACACGAGTGAAGATTATTTATTAATAATCCTACCGAACCACATCCAGGGATTTAGCCGCTCGCCTGTGCCTTTTAGGGTATCACTTGTAGAAGAAGAAGAAGAGCGGCTTGGTCATCGGATAAAGTAGACAAGAGCAAGATTGATAATCAACACCATAGGAATTCCTACAACAAAGTACAAATGCCGGGTTTTGTGTCGGAAGGCATACATACCAATAAGGATGCCGGCAGCACCGAACGCTAACGCTATTAGAAAAAAGGTCTGCTCACTGATGCGCCACTTTCCGCTCTTGGCCCGGTGCTTATCGACTATAACTAAGATCAATGCGATGATGTTCCAGATAAGATAAATTTCTAAAATAATGTGTATCCCTCCGATTTGACTGGCAAGTACAAGCCTATATTTACATTAAGTCATATTAGCTTCCGGATAAATATTTGCTCACCTTCTAATAATAATAGTAAACCACTTGTTATTAGGAGGCTATTATGAAGATCATGCACTCTAAACGTTTCTTGAGGCTTGCTGCAGTTCTACTACTGTCATGCAGTCTGTTTTTAGGGGGTTGCACCAACAATATGACCCCTGTCAACCCGACGCCTGGTGAGTCACCATCTAAGCAATACAATGAAAACGAGTTTAAAGTCACCTATAATTACGGTGATACTGGTCCAGTTCAACTATCGAACAACAATATTGTGATGAAAATCGGAGAAAAGCTTATTCTTGAACCAGCTCCTGGCTTAACTAAAACTACTCGGTTCTCGTCATCTGGCGAAAACTATATTGGTAACACCATGGAAAAAAATGAGGAAAAGGATACCGGACGAGTTGTGTTTACAGCCACTAAACCTGGCAAAGGAAAAATTCAGATTATCCCTAACACCACCGATCTGGATCGAGCCGTTGACTTGTGGGTAACTGTGGTACAATAAGCTAAAAAGCGACCGTCAACAGGCGGTCGCTTCTCATAATCACAACTCTAGTAGTTCAAGGCTTTTTTCAAGTTGGCTAAATTCTCCCGCATAACTATCATGTAGTTTTTACCTTCTTGTTTGTCCTTTTCAGTTAAGTTTTCAAGAGGGTTTAATACAAGGAGTTCTGCGCCGGTCTCGTTGGCAATTGTACTGGCCAGTTTCTGGCTGACAAGCGTCTCAACGAAAATATACTTTACTTCATTATTCCGACAAAAGTTCACGACTTGAGCCATCCGTTCTGGAGTCGGTTCGCTATCAGGAGATAAGCCCATGATGCCAACCTGCTTTAGATTATATCGTGTTGTTAAATAGCCAAAGGCTGTATGGCTTGTTACAATATTTCGTCGTTTAACACTGTCCAGTGCAATCTGGTAATCCTTATCTAACTGGGCAAGTTCCCTTGAAAAACGAGCAGCATTTTTCTCATAATAATCCTTGTTCGTCGGATCGTTATCACTAAGGGCTTGAGCGATCACTGCTACCTCCTGTTGGGCCAGAACAGGGTCGAGCCAGGTATGTACATCTGTTTGATGGTGATGGCCATCTTTATTGCCATGGCCACTATGATCGTCTTTGATCGCATCTTCCCCGCTCAGTAAAGTAATTCCTTTACTCACCTCAACAGCTATAACATCCCCTAATACCTCTTTTGACAATAGTTTATCAATTGGTTCAAGACCAGCACCGTGGTATAAGAATAACTTCGATGACTTGATTTTTATTATATCTTGCGCCGTTGGTTCCCAATCATGTGGTTCAGCACCAGGTGCAACCAGGGTTTCTACCACAACCTTATCGCCACCGACCTGACGGGCAAACTCATATACAGGATACACCGTCGTTGTAATCTTAAGCTTGTCTGCCGACGACTGGATGGGTTTAGTTTGATTGGCACACCCTACCAGAACTATGCTCATTAAAAGTGTCATAATCAGTCCTGTTTTTAGAAAATTCATTCTCAAATCCTCCATATACTTTTATTAACTTGTTCTTATGCAATCGCGGCAATAACCATAAAATTCAAGGGCATGAAATTTGATTTTAAACCCGCCTTCCTCGGCCTTTATTACGTTTTCAGCGTGAATGGGGCAAAAATCAATACACTCGGCCTTTCCGCAGCTGAGACATACCAAATGATGGTGATGCTCGTCACCCGAAATTTCAAAAAGGTTTCCATCGCGCCGACCTTTAGTCTGGACTTCGTGCACCAGTCCCAAGCCAACTAATAAACCTAAATTCCGATATACAGTATCCAAGCTCATATCAGGAAATTTATCCTTAACATAAGCTAATACCTGATGGGCAGTAGCAAACTTACCACATTCATTAAGTGCCGCAATCACCGCTCGTCGCTGCGGCGTAATTTTATAACCTTCCCTACGAAGAATAGCAATAAAGTCTTCCATACTTTACCTCGCAAATAATAATATTACTATTTACGATTTTACTTCATTTATACACCTTTTGACAAGCTCTATTAAAAAAAACATCAACCTAGTTATTTAGGCGGATGATTAGTGAAAAATGTGTAAAGTTATATATTTAAAAGAATTAAGTCAACCATGCAAAGAAACAATGAATTTTGTTTTAATATCAACCATTGATTGGAGAAATTGTGAATTCCGTGAGGCATTACATTCATACAAAAAATATCTCTTTAGAAAGCACATCTTTATTCAACTGGTTCGTATCGAATTTCCCAAGTCAAAGTACCCTTACGGCTAGAATCCTTAAAAATGCGCCTTTCATGCATGCTATATCCCACTATTGAAATCTCTAAAGCTCTTTTATCAGCTGAAAAATGTTTATCCTTTGTTGCAGGATAAACATTTTCAACCTCGCCATTTTCCCATACAATCTTAATAATTGATTTTTCAGCATTATCACCAGTTGCTTGAAAATTTGTAATAACTATATCTTGGGCAAAACGCCCAGCAATTGCCTGGGGTAACTCTACCTTTCCTTCAAAAGGCACATTAGTACCACGCATAATCAGCAATGGTGGTAGATGTTTGATGATAACGGCATCAGAAGGAGTTGTTGAGCTTTCCAATTTATTGGGAGGTGGTGTTAATCTGTTATCCGCTTCTAAGAAAATCATATAGCCACTTACCAGAAATATGAACATTGAACAAGCGCCAATCGCAACGTATTTCCATGGTTTAAGCATATCGCTTATCACCTCTCGCTAGTTTAATTATTTGTGTAATACACTAGTTTTTTCACTCTTCATGTATTCATTATAATATCATTTAATAATTCATGAGTCGACATTCCGTTGTTGTTAATATTTCTCGACTCCCTGGTAATAATCCCTTATTACTCACAATTTGTTAGTTAGACAACTTAATGGCATAAATAAAATTTAGCCAATAAAGAATGTCCCATCGACTATCTGCTTAATTTGCTGATAACCATGAAACAGCATTCCTTTTTGGCTTTTTCTATGATTCAGAAAAACCTCATCATCCCAGCAGTGAGCTTTCATTTACGCGGCTACAAGGGTTCGCTTGTTGCTATATTTACCTAGAATTATGTTTTGAAATTTAGAAACACTAATTTTAAATAGAACTGAGGAGGGGAATTTTTTGGAAATAAATTCCGCTAAACGCAAACAACTGCGCCGCAAGTACAAGCGTCACGCCGCGGCTGTAATGGGCGTAGCAATCATGACCGGGGCCGTCTTGTCTGGTCTTCCAACTACGAAGTCCCTAGCTGCTGAAGCTCCCTCAAATCGTCCTCCTATAAAAAATGAGCAATCAAAACAAGTTACAAAAGATTCTCGCCCGCCAGGACATGGTTGGCATCAACACAAATATAGTTGGCCAAGTCCTGACGAGAATCAAGCCTGGTATCAGGATGGGAAAATTTATTATCGCAGTGACAACAACAATCAACGTAATCACCGCAATGAATATAGCTACTATGTTAATAATCCTGTTAATTATGTAAAAAATAGTGCAACGATATATGGTTTTGATTCTTCCCGTGATTCTTTCACTCTTCTTACTGTTTCCCCAAAGAGAGCTCTTGTTGAAGTACGCAAACATGACACAGGCCAACTATATAACGTATTATTAGAACGAGCGAACGATCACAATTGGAAAGTCATTAATGTTAGAGCGCTATAAAGCAGACATAATATGCCGATACAGGTTCTAGAGAACAACTCATTCCTTCGCCCGTCACCACTCACTTCAGTGATTGGTGACTTTTCTGTTGATTACTATTCTATTTTAGTCAGTTGTTCATTTTTCTCTTAATAAACAGCCTATCGTATCTTAGCATAAGCTGTGACTTCAAAATTTGTAATTACTTCTTAAACCAGTTTTATGATTTATTCCTCAGCACCTTCGGGAAAGTAGTCTTGCCCTAAGGATTCTAATCCAAATAAAAAAACCGCCCTGTCTCGAAGGACAGAGCGTAAGATAAAGCATAAGAAAACTATGACTTAGCTTTACCAGGACTGATCAATCTAGCCGCCCATAATATGATCATAGCCCCGACTACACTAGCAATTAACTGTCCAAGCATTCCATACGCTGCAATACCAAGCAGAGATAGTGTAAAATTACCTACAAATGCACCGACTATACCTAAGATGATATTAGTCACTATACCGAACCCATGTCCACGTGTAAGTTGACCTGCAATCCATCCTGCTATTGCACCAATTAATAAGGACCAAATAAAGCCACTCATCATTTAAAATCACCTCCTACTAGTATTATGACCATAATTTTCTTATAACAATTCACAGAAGAATAAATAATTCCGCTACCGCATCTGTTTGAAAATCAAACCAAATATCTAACTCTAAACTTACATTCTAAATTTCTACTGATGTAATGGAAGAGAACCTATAAACATTAAAAATAAAAAAGGAGACAGGCCAATTAAGGTCTGTCCTTCGTATTTAGTCCCTTAAAAAATCTATTCAGGAGAACCGAGTTGGCAACATTATGTAAAATAAAAAACCGGAGGTCTACACCCTCGGTTTTACTAGCTTTATGTGGTCGGAGCGACATGACTGGAACGTTCGGACTCTGCCACCACAAAATAATATGTGACCTTAGTTTGCGTTTTATTATTGGTATCAAAGTGCCTACAAAGCTAGTAAATTCAAGCTATTATCGGCCCAGTTATTATTTTGAAATTTTATCTATTCTGCAGTTTTCAGCAGACTTTTGCCCCTTAAATCACACTCTAGAGGACAATTTAGGAGATAACTTTTCATCTTTAAACACTGATATATACTGATATTAATGTGTAGGGGATAACTTTTTTATAAGTTAACATATAAAATTACTTGCAATGCTTAGCCAGATATTTTTTACCACAGGAATATCTCACATCAGTGATTGGTGACTTCAATCATGCAGTCGTCCTATTGATTCTTTCAAAGCTGACGCGCTCACGGTTTTAGAATGAGTTATAACTTCTGCTTCTCTGGATACCTCTTCCACCATTGCATTAATCTGGTCATTGCTTCCTTCCGGATAGTAATTTTTTATTAAGTCTTTTAAAACATCTCTTTTAATCTTACAATCACCTCAAAACAGATATTTCGATAAAATTCTGCCACATTCCTGCTCGAAAAGAGAAAAGCCCCGCTTTGCGGAGCTTTACACATGGCCCTGGATCGGCTGTGGAGGATGTAAATAGCCTAGTGCTGTTCGCTAGCAGCTTTCCGAACAGTCATCGTTAAAACAGAAGAACAGTAAAATGATGATTATGATGATAATGATAATCCCACTACTACCACCATTACAACCACCGAAACCACCAAAACCCATATGAATACCTCCTTTGCAGTTATGTTGGTTCGCTTTATATATAGTATGATAAGCGGTAGTATTCGGTTACACAAAAAACCGCCTACCCAAAGGTAGACGACTTTAATTCTTTTTCAACAAACCATTTTCCAAGCTCGTCAAACTAATAAATCTGCTTACCACATATCCGACAAGTATACCTGACTCCCCAGCCGCCGCCTTTTAGCGATGGCGCCTGACGAACGAGTGCTCTCTGATTCTCCAAGAATATCGATTATCTCATACCTATCGGCAATCGCTTTTAAATCAGGTTTCATGGCTGGCCTCTTTTGTTACGTAACATGTAGTCAATATTACGCATAAAATATAATAGACCCACTTAGAAAATATTATGGAGGTATGATAATGAAATACCGTATGCGTGAAGATGAATGTATGCCAGACTGTGAACCTATGCCAGAACGTGAATGCATGCCATGCCACAGAAGGTGTGTCGGAACCTTTTCTAGACACTTCCGAGTTTATGAAAACTGTTGGTGCGATGTTTGCGAAGTCTGTCCTTGCTGTGGACACGAATTCGATTCAACCCAGCATAGTGGATGTCCTATGTGTGGATCATCGTTCGGTGATCCGCCCGGCGACCCGCCCGGTGATCCTATTGGTTTTGGCGGGTTCGGCGGATTCGGCAGACGCAGATTCGGATTCAGGTTCGGTTTCTTTCCGTTTTTCCCATTCTTCCCGTTCCGGCGACGCTTTCGTAGGTTTTAATTGACCTATACCAATAGCTCAGCTGATACTGGGCTATTTTTTTATCTCTCCCCGCCCTCCAAGCTTGTACTCTTTTGCCGTTACAAATCTATCTGCTGGCGCTATTTCCAATTCATGCTATTGCTGCAATTCTGCTATTAAATCAGGTAAGTCATGATACAACACAGCGGTAAGTGCTTCTAAGTCACTATCTTGCGCTTTTTCAACTCTATTGCGAACATCGTTTAAGTCAATCATCTATTCACCCTCCCCCTATTAATGAGTCATCTTTCTACCCATCAGCCCAGATTAATAGCCCTGGAGCCCATGAGATCGGTTCGCCCATTATCTTGCAAGCATGTTCTACAGAGCCGAATACGTAAGGTGCTTCCATTACCGTTTCATCATGTACGTGCATAACAGTTTTATAACCAGCATAATCTAGACGGAATAGCGCTTCGCGTAGGCAGTCGCGGGCAACAGCTTGTACAATATTATCCACTAATTTCCCGCCATAAGTGTTAAGCCGCCCCCACTGTTTCGTTTCCTGGTTCATCCCTTCATAAGTAAGGCCCATCCGGTTAAACTTTTCCTCAAGCTCTAAACGCGGCCACATTAAAATCAGAAAATAAACAAGGACAGGCCAATTAAGGCCTGTCCTTTCTGTTTGTACATTGTTAAATTTTGTCCATTTTAAAACGCTGTAGGAACAACTTAGGGAATAACATTACATAAATAAAAAATACGCAAGTACGCAGACCCGCGTATTTACTGGATTCTTCTGGTCGGAGCGACACGACTTGAACGTGCGGCCTCTACCACCCCAAGGTAGCGCTCTACCAAGCTGAGCTACGCCCCGACAATAAATCAGCAGGGAAACACTCCCTGACTAACAAAAATTATTTTACCTTAAATTTTCTAATATGTCAACTGCGAAATGGCTTATTTAATGACTACAGCGCCTTGCTGGTCAATATTTAAAACTAGGTATTTGGCCTTTATTCCGGCTTGCGCGAAGGCAGATGTCATGGCTACGCCGATTTCATCGGTGTTTTTGTCGGTGTAGGATATTAAACATGGACCGGCGCCGCTGAGAGCGGCACCATAAGCTCCGCATTGTATAGCAGCGTCAAATACTTCTTTCATCCCCGGGATAAGGCTCTGCCGGAAAGGTTGATGGAGCTTGTCTTCTAAAGCATAGCGCAAATGCTGGTATTCACCACTGCATAATGCGCCGATGAGCATGGCAGTCCGACCAACATTAAACACCGCATCTTGAAATGGTATGTTTGACGGCAATACTTGACGAGCTTTGTGGGTAGACAAGGTGAATTCAGGCACAGCGACTACCATTACTAACTTATTAGGTGGTATGAATCGCATACAGTGCGGCTTTCTTTCTTTGGTAAGACTTATAGTAATGCCGCCGAATATAGCAGGAGCTACATTGTCAGGGTGACCTTCAATTGCAGTAGCTATTTCAAAGAGATCCTGCTTGGTAAGCTGATTTCCAGTAGCTTGGTTGGCGGCAACTAGGCCGCCAACTATGGCTGCTGCGCTACTGCCAAGACCGCGCGCCAATGGAATGTTATTATCCATCTTTAAAGATATACCGTAGTTGCTGCATTTCACTCTGTCAAATACTGCACGTACTGCTTTGACAGCAATATTTCGGTCGTCAACCGGAATATTGTCTTCGCCTTCACCACTCACAGTGACTGTGCAATTACCTTGTTCAACCAACTCAAGTTCGATATGGTTATAAATTGTACAGGCGATTCCTACTGAGTCAAAGCCTGGTCCACAATTGGCAGTTGTTCCTGGTACGCTTACATGCGCCTTTATAGCCATAAAAATTCTCCTCTAGTTTGTCTTATGATACCACTCGTATAACGTTCTCAACCTCATTAACGACTGACATGCCTTTAATTGTATTGAGTGCCAACCGGACATTGGCTTCTGTAACATTATAGGTTATAAGAACAATTTCGGCACAGTGATTTACTCTGCGTTTTTGGATGACTGAATTTAAGCTGACTTGCTGGGCCCCAAAGGCGCCGGCAATTGCAGCTAATACACCTGGTTTATCATCAACCAGAATTCTTATATAGTAAGGGGATTGCGTGTTGTTTATATTACAAAGTTTTTTCTCTTCAAAACATGTACAGAGAATTCTTCCATTTACATTATGCATTGTGTTACGGGCAACATCAATAATATCAGCTGTTATTGCGCTGGCGGTTGGCAACTGACCAGCGCCCCTGCCATAAAACATAGTTTCGCCGACCGCATCACCGCGCACGTAGATTGCATTGAAAACATCACTAACCGTCGCTAATGGGTGGGTTGAGGGCACAAAAGCCGGGTGGACTCGAACATCGATTCCATTCTCGTCTTCCCGAGCAATGGCCAATAACTTAATAACATAACCAAGCTCAGTAGCGTATTCAATATCTTGGCTGGATATTTTAGTGATTCCTTCAACATAGACATCATCAAGCGATATCCTTGTTCCAAACGCAATTGATGATAAAATTGCAATTTTACGGGCTGCATCAAAACCACCAACATCAGCAGTGGGGTCTGACTCGGCATAGCCTTGCGACTGCGCCTCAGCGAGAACATCAGCAAAGTCTATTTTTTCGTTAGTCATCTTAGTAAGCATGTAGTTCGTGGTTCCATTGACTATTCCCATTACCTCGGTTATTTCGTTGGCTGCTAAACATTGTTTAAGTGGCCGTATGATCGGAATACCACCGCCAACACTGGCTTCGAACATCAGGTCGACATTAGACTCTTCGGCTGCTTCAAAAAGTTCTTTGCCATATTTCGCCACTACATCTTTATTAGCAGTTATTACATTTTTCCCTGCTTGAAGGGCTCTCAGAATATACTCCTTAGCTGGATGCTCACCGCCCATGACTTCAACTACAATATTAATATCCTTGTCATTTAAAATCTCTTCAAAATCGGTGGTAATCTCGCCATCAAACTTAATATCTCTGACCTTTTGAGGATTACGCACTAATATTTTTTTCACATTGACCACAGCCCCAATTTTAGGGGTGATTTTATCGCTATTTGTCGTTAATATTTTGATAACACCAGCACCGACAGTTCCAAAGCCTAATAGTGCAATATTTATAATGCGATTCATGAAAAAACTCCTTTCCTTAAGCTTGACCTAAAACTTCTAGTCTCTTAACGCCGTCAACAAGTCTTAATTTATCTAATAGGGCCTCTAAGTCTATAGCGAGTTCAGCTGTTTCTATCGATATTGTGGCGTTTGCTACACCTTGTAAAGGAATTCCTTGATTAATCGTCATTACACTGCCATGGTCATTAGCAATCGTGTTTAATACTCGTGATAAGACACCCGAACGATGATCAAGCAGAATCGCTAAAGTGACAATTTTTTCACGGCTGGCCTCGTAAAAAGGGAAAACATAGTCTTTGTATTTGTAGTAAGCACTACGACTAAGTTCCATTTTTTCAACGGCTTCATTGATTGTTGCTGCATCGCCGCGTTTTAACATGTCCTTTACCTTTATTGTCTTCTTAATTGCCTCCGGCAATATTTCTTCTTTTACTAAATAAAATACTCCAGATTTATAATCTGCCATTTATTTGCCCTCCTCCAGTGTTGCTTGTAAGGATAATTATCTGTGTACAGTAGACATTATAACACTAGAGACATACCAAAACAAGTATCATTATTCGGTTTGTAAAATAAAAAAAGACAAGTAAACCTCTTCACTTGTAGAAGAAGGTATTCTTAGAGCGGCTTGGTCACCGGATAAAAAAATTAGTCAGTCCTATGGACTGACTTTCTCTAAAACTAATTATTAAAATATAATACAAATTAAACCACCGCTGCCATCATTGACTATCTTCTGTAATGAATCGCGGAGTTTGTTTTGGGCGCTTTCCGGCATACTTGATAGCTTATTTTGGATACCTTCCCTAACTAATGCATTTAATGACTTACCGAACAGATTTGTTCGCCAAATTTTTTCCGGTTCACCTTCAAATTCCCGCATGAGATATTGAACAAGTTCTTCACTTTGTTTTTCAGTGCCGATAATTGGTGAAACCTCAGCTTGAACATCAGTTTTTATAATATGGAGCGCAGGTGCCATTGCGCGCAGACGAACCCCGAATCTGTTGCCAGTACGTATAATCTCTGGCTCTTCGAGCACCATCTCGTCAAGCTGTGGTGCTACGATGCCATAACCAGTTTGCCTAGCTTGCTCAAGGGCGGTTGCTAACTTATCATACTCACGTTTGGCAACTGACAAATCTTTCATGAGTTTTAAGAGATGATGTTCACCAGCGATTGTAAAGCCCGTGAGTTCTTCAAGAACTTGATAAAATAAATCTTGACGTGCCGTAATTTCCATGACAGCCAACCCAGAACCCAGATCCATGTCATGAAGAATGACATCAGACACAAACTCATAGCCTGACAAGTCATCAATAGCATGGTCAATGTCACGTAATCGACGAACATATTGCAGCACGTCTTGAACAGCTGAATCAAATTTCTGTTTAAGCCAATGCTCAGTTTCGAGCTCTTCAACCCATTTAGGCAATGAAATGTTTACTTCTTTAACTGGGAATTCGTACAAAACTTCTTGCAGTATTGAATAAATATTGTCCTGATTAAGCTGGGCACAATCAACCGGTATAACCGGAACATCATAATTGTTTTCAAGTTTTGCAATAAGCTCTCGTGTTTCTTTTGCAACCGGTTTATTGGTATTAAGGACAACTAAAAAAGGTTTTTGCAGTTCTTTAAGTTCAGTAATAACTCGTTCTTCAGCTTGGATATAGTTTTCTCTTTCCAGATCAGTTACACTGCCATCTGTTGTTATGACCATACCAATCGTTGAGTGTTCCGCAATCACTTTGCGGGTTCCCATTTCAGCTGCTTCCTGAAATGGGATTTCATGATCATACCAAGGAGTAAGCACCATTCGAGGGCCTTCTTCTTCTTCATAACCAAGTGCACCTTCAACAGTATAACCTACACAATCAACAACTCTAACCCTAACACTGACATTATCTTTTACGTTTATTTCAATTGCCTCATTAGGGATGAATTTGGGCTCAGTTGTCATAATTGTCTTACCTGCTGCGCTTTGCGGCAGCTCGTCTTTTGCCCTTTCTCTGTCATAAGGGTCATTAATATTAGGTAGAACCATGGTTTCCATAAACCGTTTGATAAATGTTGATTTGCCGGTCCGTACTGGCCCAACAACGCCGATATAAATATCACCGCCAGTACGTTCGGCAATATCTCTAAATAAATCAAATTTTTCCATTCTGTCTTTCCCTCCCCATAACTCAATTTATCTAGAATGTGAGCAATGCTCACTCAACCCTCGCGATCATCCCTCCCTTAAGCAAATTAGTTACCTGAACGAGAAGGAATTCATTAGTGTTAAAACATATCACCAACCGATATGTGATTAACCATTATAAATATATGACATGCCGCTGATATTATTACAAAATAAAAAAGAGTATGGTAAATCCCATACTCTTAATTCGTCCAAATTATATTATCAGAAACAATTTCTTCGACTTCGTTGGTTTTTCCTCTCGTCATTAGCTCCATGACAGCATCCATCGGCGGCCTATTTTCGTAAAGAGCGGCAAAAATTTGTGCGGTAATGGGCATTTCTACGCCGTGTTTTTTAGCAAGATGATAGGCCGCCCAAGTCGCTTTTATCCCTTCAACTACCATATTAGTTTCAGTTTCAATCTGGTTAATCGTTTTACCAGCTGCCAGCAGTATGCCAGCTCGGCGATTACGACTATGTTTGCTAGTACAAGTGACGATAAGGTCGCCAATACCAGATAACCCGGAGAACGTCATCTGCTGACCGCCCATGGCTACACCGAGTCTGGTGATTTCAGTAATACCGCGCGTCATCAAGGCAGCTTTGGTATTGTCACCAAGGCTAAGCCCTTCGATGATACCGGCTCCGAGGGCGATTATGTTTTTTAAAGCACCGCCAAGCTCTACGCCAATAATGTCCGGGTTTGTATAAACTCTAAAGTACGGTAACATAAAGGCATCTTGCACCTTTTCTGCAGCAAGCCGACATGAAGAAGCTACAACAGCGGCTGAAGGAAATTTAAGCCCGACCTCCTCAGCGTGAGTTGGACCTGATAAAGCCACCACTCTATCAGAGGCTGACGGTGTGGCAGCATTAATAACTTCTGACATGCGTCGAAAAGTTTTTGGCTCTAATCCCTTTGCTGCGTTAACCAATATTGTCGTATCACTGACTAAATTAGCTAGGCGCACTGCCATATCACCAATCGCATGAGACGGAGTGGCCAGGACAACAATTTCTGCCTTATTAACGGCTGCGACCAGATCGCTTGTGCAATATAACGTGTGCGGCAACTTAATGTCCGGCAGGTAACTTTTATTTTGCTGTTCACTATTTATTTGCTCGGCAAGAGCAGGATTTCGCGCCCAAAGTGCAACTTGCTGGTTTTTAGTGGCTAACATTCCTGCCATTGCGGTACCCCAACTGCCGGCACCGATTACGGCTATCTTCATTAGGTTATTTCTCCTTCTTTTCGCTATTTGCTAAATGACCGGGTTTTATTTTTAATTCCTCGCCTTTTAGAAGACGTTCGATATTGGGACGATGCCTGGCAATAACAAACAAGGCTGCGATTATCCCAAAAATGAGAAATTCCGTGATTTCCCCAAATAACCACATCATTACTGGAACAAACGCTGCGGCGACAATTGAGCCTAACGATACATACCGAGTAAAATATACAATAAGAGCCCAGATGGCAAAAACGACTATCGTAACCTTAGGCGATAGCATGGCAATTACACCAAGACCTGTAGCTACCCCGCGTCCGCCCTTAAAACCGAGGAATATTGACCAGTTATGTCCAGCTATGGACGCGATACCACCAGCCAAAAGAGCGAGCGGCGTTCCTAATAAATAGCCGCCGAGATAGACACCAGCTACGCCTTTAGCAGCATCGGTTAAAAAAACCACTAGGGCAGGCCACGGACCAAGCACACGAAAGGCATTGGTTGCACCAATATTTTTACTGCCAAACTTTCGCAAGTCAACTCCGCCAACTAACCTGCCAACAACTAATCCGTTAGGGATAGAACCAATTAAATATGCGATTGCAATTACTAAAAAAACCATCTTTTCTCCTCGCCTTGCCTATTCTTCTTCCTTGCGGCCGCGAACAACCAGTTTAATCGGCGTACCTTCAAGCCCAAAGCTTTCTCGAAGCTTGTTTTCGATATAGCGTAAATAAGAAAAGTGCATTATTTCGGGGTCATTGACAAACAAGATAAAAATAGGCGGCTTAACGTCAGGCTGAGTAGTGAAATAAATTTTCAATCGTTTACCATGATTGGAAGGCGGTGGATTAATGGCAACAGCATCTTCAATAACTTGATTTAAGACACTAGTGTGCACGCGCATCGAGTGCTGATCAGCCACATATTTTACAAGATCGGTTACCCGGCTGACCCGTTGCTTAGTGAGGGCTGAAGTAAAAAGAATAGGGGCATACTGAATAAACGCAAGCTCACTGCGAATCATTTCAGTAAACCGCAAAGCTGTTTTACTGTCTTTTTCAATCAAATCCCATTTGTTCACAATAATAACAATAGCCCGGCCGCCTTCGTGAGCGTAGCCAACGATTTTTTTGTCCTGTTCGGTAACACCCTCCTCGGCATTTAAAACCATTAGCACGACATCAGCCCGGTCAATTGCCCGCAGTGATCGAATTACGCTATACCGTTCAACAGGCAAATCAATTTTTGATTTACGCCGCATCCCGGCAGTATCAATCAGCACAAAATTACTATTATCTTTGGTAAAATGAGTATCTATAGCATCCCTTGTTGTACCGGGAATATCGCTGACAATGACCCGTTCTTCGCCGATAAGCGCATTAACGAGCGATGATTTGCCAACATTCGGCCTACCGATTACTGCTACTTTAATGAGGTCGTCATGGTCTTCGATTGGTGTATAATCGGCCAGGCATTCAATAACCCGATCAAGAAGATCCCCTAGATTTAAAAGGTTAGCTGCCGAAATAGCGATAGGATCGCCAAGACCAAGATTATAGAACTCATATATATCGCTTTCTTGTTTCATACTGTCAACCTTATTGACAGCCAAAATAACCGGTTTACGGGTGCCTCGTAAAATGGTCGCTACTTCTTCATCCGCCGTTGTCAAACCGGTTTTTGCATCCACTACGAAGACTATGACATCGGCTTCTGCCATCGCGATTTGGGCCTGTTGGCGCATAGAAGTTAAAATTTTATCCGTAGTTTCAATTTCAATACCGCCTGTGTCGACCATTGTAAATTCATGGCCAAGCCATTCGGCATCCAGATAGATTCTGTCACGGGTTACCCCCGGAATATCCTCGACAATAGAGACCCGTTTTTTACCAATCCGATTGAATAAGGTTGATTTGCCGACATTGGGGCGGCCTACTATTGCTACTATCGGTTTACTCAATATTATCACCTACTGTTATTCTTTCGTTTAATATTCTGCACCAATACGCGACTCGGTGCCATCGTTGTAATAGTGACAGACTTCTTGCATCTCGGTTACTAGATCAGCGATATCAATAATTTGCTGGGGAGCATAACGGCCTGTCAGAATCAATTCAGGCTTTTTAGGTAGTTTCTTTACTGTTTTCAGGAAAGCTAACACCTCATCTAGATCAAGCAATTTACACGCCAGAGCTACATTGATTTCGTCAAGAATAACGATATCATATTCATCTGATACTATGATTTCTTTGGCTTGCCGCCAACCGTTTTGCGCAAGATCAATATCAATTTGTTCAGGGTTAGCAAGATTCACAAAATCATTTCTACCTACTTGGATAAGTTTAAAATTGGGTAGGTACTTGCTTGCTGTTACCTCACCATATTCATCACTATCTTTCATAAATTGAATCATACAGACCCTAAAGTTATGACCAGTGGCCCGTAGAGCTAAACCTAAGCTAGCTGTAGTTTTTCCTTTGCCATTGCCAGTATACACTTGAATTAAACCTAATTCAGCCATCATTACCTCCAAGCTGTTAAAAGTCGTGCTAAATCGCTGGCACTGTAAGCCACCTTGACCGGGGCGCCAATAATATGAGCAACATCTTCGATAGTCATATCATCTAAAAATACAGACTCGCCTTTACGCAAAGCAACACCAGGCAGTATTACGCCCGTTCTGTTACTAGGTAGTGCGTTAAGCTTAGCCGAAATATCTTGCCCGGTTAAAAGTCCGGTCACGGTAATATCCTGCCCAAAGAAGGTGTTTTGCACTGGAATTAATCTTATAGTAAGATTAGGTACTTGTAAATCATTTAAGAGTGGCCGGAGCACTTTTTCGGCCGAAACACCACAGATAACATCAAGGGTGACTGGCTCTTGATACCCGCTTTGATCCATTTCAGTTGCCTGCCATTCGGCGAGAAAGCACCTCACGAGGCCAATGCCATTCTCAAGCTGTGGAAACCCGTCATAGATTTCATATTCCGGAATAGGTCGGTCGGCCGCCAAATAAAATTCATCAGAAAGGTAGACAAATGAATTACCAATATTTCTTCGACATTCATCCTGCCATCCGTTCACCATTTCAATGATTTTTTCCGATTCCTCTTGGGTAAATCCCCGCAGCGGATGACAATGATCCCGATATTTGCTTAGCCCCACCGGCACGATAGCCAATGATAAAATACTAGGATGCATGTTATAGAGATCTTCAAAGGTTTTTTGCAAAACTGCTCCGTCATTAAAACCTGGACAGAGAACAACCTGGGTATGTATTTCAACACCAAACGCAGTCAATTTATTTAACTGCTCTATTATCTTGCTTGCATTCTTATTATTGAGCATATTAGCCCGTACCTGACCATCGGTAGCATGGACCGATACATATAAGGGCGATAAATGCAGCCTTTTGATCCGATCAATGTCTTGTTCCACGAGGTTAGTTAGTGTCACAAAATTGCCATATAAAAAGGAAAGTCTGTAATCGTCATCCTTGACGTACAGGCTCGGGCGCATGTTAGGAGCCATTTGATCAACAAAACAAAAGATGCATTGATTAGCGCAACGCCTTACCCCATCAAATACAGCACTTTCAAACTCAAGTCCCATATCCTCATCGTAATCTTTTTCTATTTCAAAGATTTCTTGTACACCGTTTACTCTTTCAACTAAGAGTTCTACCTCTTCATCGGCAAAAGCAAAGCTTAAGTCAATTAAATCAGTTACCTTCTGCCCATTTACTGCAATAATCTTATCGCCCGACATTAGCCCGAGTTCATCGGCAATGCTATTAGGCGATATTTGTGCTATAACGCCGCTGATTAACAAACATCTCACCTCTCATCAAGTAGATATTCCTTTCATTTGATATTATTTCCTGCAAATAAACAAAGAGTGATGAAAAAAAGCATCACCCTTTGTTGGTCATCTTATTTAGAACCCTCATCATCATCTTTTCTGCGTTTATATTTTTTAGTTTTAGGCCCGAAGAAATTGGCGAACTCATTCGTGGTAAATTGCTTGAGTTTGGAGCCTGCTTCTTTAAGACTGCCGGTACTGAGCACGAGAAAGGCAATACCACCTAGGACCAGGGCACCTAAAATCCATCCGATTGACTTAGATGCTCCTGATGGACCAGCTTCTGTAGTTCCAAACCCTGCTTTCCCGGCTTGAGCGGCTGGCGCTGGTACTGCGCCAATGACTGAAGGAATAACGTCAGCAAAAAGAGCAATGCCCCGTTCAGCCGATTCGAGTGTGTTTGTATGAGCTCCTACTTCAAGGAGCATCGACCGCGGCAGCAAATCTTGGTTGTAATCACCGCCCTTGGCGAAGAATATGCCCTTAACAAGCCCAGGGTGCTGCTTATCGGCAGCCGCCTTTATTTGCAAGGCATAATCTTCGATTTGTTTACCAGTTGGGCCGTATTTTCCTACAACTAATTGGACTTTGCTGACATCTTTACCATCCATTTTAGTCCCATAAACCTCCGGAGGAACAGCATCACGGTGAACGTCAAACATGGCACTTGGCTGTTGCTTAACCAAGTCCATAGCAGCACGCCTTGATCGTTCATATGCCATATTATCATGAGGGTCGAATTTAGCATCAGAATGGATGACTTCGAGGCCTTGACTCTTAAGTGAATTGGCGAAAGACGCGCCTACTTTATAAATACTACCAGAACCTAATTTGCTTTCAACACCGTCAGTGGGAACATAGGATTCATCCGTATGAGTGTGATAAATAGCGACCTTGCCCTTTGTCTGGGCATAAGCCAGCTTTGGTGCTAATATTGCTGCCAGCCGCGACTGCGTTGTCTGTTGATAGAGCGACAAATTAACATTACCGATAAATTTCGCTTGTGCTATATTGCCTTCAATGGCAACAACTTCATAGCGTTTGTTTTGTTCGGTAAGAAACTGATCACCAATATCAACGGCTCGGCCTGTTAAGTATACCGCAGTACCCGACTCGTCAACAATAGTGAAATAGCCGCCATCAGTGCGCTCATGTGAAAATCCGGGAGTTGTCAGTAATACTAGAGCAAATAGCGCTGCAAATAGGCAGCCGGTTATCCTACTCACTCTTCTCACCTTCCTTATTTTTACCGGAATTGTCATCAGTTTTGTTTTTTTTAATTTCGTCACTTTGATTTTTCTTATTACGGTTTTCGGAAAGTTCTTCACTGAATTCATATAGACCCTCTGGCCGGTTTGGACCAAGTACTGGACCGCCCTGAATTTTCTCGCGGGTTTCACCAACCAGCTCAGCAACCATAACGGCGACGATTCCGGCTATAATTACCACATCAAAAGCACCCGCTCCTCCAATGGCTGTTGTCCCGGGAACACCTAACCCGATAATTGTCATCATGTGAACAATATCGCTTAAAATAATACCCAAAACACCACCAACAAATGCACTCCGTCGTGACCTACCAGCAAGGTAGGCGATAAGACCAGCAGAGAGTCCATAAATTAACTTTGGGTCAAGAAACATATTTTCGGGTTCATAGGGCAAATACCTTGATCCGAGCGATACAACGGCCGCAACTAGAATGGCGGCCATTATGGCGCGGACACGTTCAGCGGTTTCGTCAGCTTTAAATATCAGCCAGATAGCCAACATAGCCGGTAATAAAGCGCCGCCAACATTGATTGTAACTTGGACTGGCGAGCTCATTAATGGAATATCAATAAAGCTGCCAGCAACCACTGCAACAATAAAGAGTAATGCTTGTTTATCAGTAAGGCGCATTCTGTCAAGGATTCGCTGGGCAATTCCAAAATAAACCAGAACTCCGATGACTAAAAGAGTGATCATGCCAATTGGCATATTCATCTGCTTCACCTCTTGTCAATTTTATCTTAATCCTTGGTTTATTTTGCCCTTTACCTATGCAATTCATGCAAGAAAGCATGGCATTTAGCCATGCTTTCTTTTCTGTGTAAATTTAGTTATATCGATACCTCGCACTGCCAGCCATTCGTGGCCTTTTCCTGTTATAACAATAGGCACTGTTTGTAACGCTTTAGTAGTCTTTACACCAAGCAACGCCATGTAAAGTTTGACACGTGCTAGAAATTGATCAAAATCAGCTGTCGCTTCCTCCATACCCTTTTTATGCACTAACCGGAGAATAGGATTAGCAATAGCAACAGCACTGCCACCGATTGCCAAGGCTTTAACAACCTCTAGCGGGGTTCGTAAGCCTCCGGAGACAATCAATTCATGATTTTGGGACATAACACTCAATACTTCAACCGCACTAACTGCAGTCGGAATACCCCACCCTAATATTTCGGTATCTAGGTCAATTTTATTTCTGGCTGCCTCAATAGCTAAGAAATTAGTTCCGCCACAACCACCGACATCAATTGCTTTTATCCCTGATCCAAATAATTTAACTGCCTGTTCTTTGGCAATTCCACAGCCGACTTCTTTGACAATAACCGGCACACTCACCTTAGCGGCAATCTGGAGAATGTTATCAAGATACCCTGAGAAGTCACGATCACCCTCACCCATAATTAACTCCTGGGCAGAATTTAAATGAATTTGCAGCGCTTTGGCCCCAATCATTTTAACAGCTTTTTCAGCTTCTTTCGGCGTAACATGTGCACCGAGATTAGCAAAAAAGACTCCGTTAGGATTAACCTCATTTATAATTTTAAAAGAGTTTTCAACCTCTGGGCTTTCAAGAGCGGCAAATTGGGAGCCAACCGCCATGACAGAATTAGTTAAACGAGCAAATTCAGCTAATTTTGCGTTAATAGCTGTTACATCATGTCCCCCGCCTGTTATTGCGTTTATAATGATTGGATGATGCATTTTCAACCCCAACACTGAACAAGTTAAATCAACATCAAACAAGTTGATATCCGGGAGGCAGTTATGCACAAATGAAAAATCAGCAAACCCGTTAGCTGTAGGACCATCATCAAGCGCCATTGCATAATTTAAGTGGTCTAACTTGCGTAATTGACGCACGATGCCAACTCCTTAATCCTCTCTTTTAAACAAATGACCAAATTTTTCGCCGAGCGTCACCCCAAACTGTTGCTCTTGAGTATTAAGGTAAGCGCTATATTCAGCACGATCAGCATCTTCTTGTGCTTTGACAATACTTAGAGCAATACGCTTGCTAGCTTTATCAATGCTCAATACCGAAACTTTAACTTCCTGACCGACTGTAAGAACATCAGATGCATTTGCTATCCGGCGATCGCTTATTTCGCTAATATGCACCAAGCCTTCTATATCGGTCGAAATTTTTACGAAAGCACCAAACTTAGCAAGTTTACTAACAACACCTTTAACAACAGTTCCCTCTTTGATTGTTTCAACTGCGTCAAACCAAGGATCACGCAGGGTCTGTTTTAGCCCTAATGATAACCTCTTGGCCTGGGCGTCTACTTTTAGAACAATAACCGACACCTCATCGCCGACATTGACAACCTCGGCAGGGGTCTTGACTCGATGCCAAGCTAAATCTGAAATGTGAATAAGGCCCTCGGTACCACCGATATCAACAAAGGCCCCAAAATCGGCCAATCGGGTGACGATGCCTTTCAATTCCTGATTTATAGTAATTTTCGCAAAGATTTCAGTTTCCAGCTTATTACGCTCTTCTTCTAAGATAGCACGCCGTGACAGAATTACCTTATTCTTTTCCTTATCTATCTCAATCGGTAAAACGGCAAAAGTTTCGCCTACATGTTGTGATAAATCTTGAACGAAACGCAAGCCAACTTGTGAAGCTGGAATAAACCCGCGCAAACCGAAAACAGCGACAGCGAGCCCGCCCTTTACTGCCTCGGTAACCTTAACATCAATTGATTGCTCTTTTTCTAAAGCCTGCTGGAGTTTATCCCAAGCCACAATTTTGTCAGCCCTTACTTTAGAAAGCTTTACACTGCCTTCAAGACTATCGGATTCGATGACAAAAACATCGATAATATCACCCTCGTTTACAACATCCCCCGCATTTTCAGGAGTTGGATAAGCTAATTCTTCTTTAGGAATAATACCCTCGGCTTTATATCCGATGTCAACAAAAACTTCATCGATACGCACACCGACAATTTTTCCCTTAACAATAACACCTGGCTCTAATTGCAGAATATCCTGTTCGCCTTCTTTGTTAAATTCCTGCATTGTTTGTACAACCTCCTCAATAATCCAGTCCGGAGTGGATGCCCCCGCCGTAATGCCTGCAGTATTGGCTACCTCGAACCATTCCTCTTTCAGTTCATCTTGAGTTTCAATGTGATATACTGTGCTTCCAGCTTGGCGGCAAAGTTCTGCCAAGCGTGAAGTATTCGCACTATTCCTTCCACCTACGACAATCATGACATCAACAGTTCGGGCTAGTTCAATCGCCGCTTTTTGCCGAGCTTCAGTGGCATTGCAAATGGTTTTTTCAACCTGTATTTCATCACATTTGGTCTTTAGTATTGCCACAATAGCTTCAAAATCTCCACCAGCAAAGGTGGTCTGAACAACAACGCCGAGCCGTGGATAGAAAGGCAACTGCTCTGCTTCCAGTTGTGTTTCGATTACCACTGCAGTTTTATTTGACCATTCAACAATACTCTTGACCTCGGGATGATGTTGTTCACCTACAACGACTACCTGATACCCCTGATTTAACAATTGGTAAGCCGCCTGCTGCGCTTTTTTTACATGGGGACAGGTTGCATCAATGAGTGTAAGTTCTTTTGCTTCTGCCTCATTATAGACTTGCGGGCCAACACCATGAGACCGTATGATTACCTTGCCCACATTTATTTGTGACAAATCGTTAGCAACTGTAATTCCTTGGTCGGCAAGCCTGCCTACGACTTGTGGATTGTGAATAATGGGCCCAAGGGTATGGACATTTTTTGTATGAGCATTTTCTTGTGCTAATTCCACGGCTCGCTTCACACCATAACAAAACCCGCGGTGCTCAGCTAAATAGACCTTCATGAGCATCCTCCTATTTGACCTAATGTTTATAGTATTCGCACCTAAAAAATATAATTCCTTTATTTACATATATTTTAACTGATTACAATAATAAAAAGGATATTTCTCGTGTTTGCCAAAAAAAGTAAGAGAGCCGAATGGCTCTCCTACTTTTGAGATATTAATTAATGAGTAATTGTTGGACGGCTTTCTTCGTATTGGGTAAAATCTGTTACTTCAGTATTCATGCCAACTGGCTTGTCAGTTTTAAGAAGTTCCATCCATTTACGCGCTGAGTCGGCTAGAGTGACGATAACCAAGATAATCAAAAAGATACTGACACTACCGTTTAGGTTCCCAAGGGTGTCACCGCGCTTAAAGTACATGCCTACGTTCATGACACCAGCAGTAATAACAGTAATGGCAAGAAATACCATTGGTGCAAAAGTTACCCAGGCATAAGATTTCTTTGGAGCAATTTTGAGAATAATTGTTGTGCCTACAGCAAGGGCAACAACAGCGAGTAATTGATTAGCAACACCAAACAATGGCCAGATGCTGGCAACGTCGCCGCTATATAAGAGGTAACCCCACATATAGGTTACCAATGCGCTAGTGAACAAAATACCAGGCCACCAGCCAGTTTGTTTAAGTGGTGCATATACGTAAGTGCCAAGAATATCCTGGAGTATATAACGGGCCACGCGTGTACCGGCATCAATTGTGGTCAGAATGAAGAGCGCTTCAAACATGATAGCAAATTGATACCAGTAACTCATGAGATGCTTCATACCGCCGATACTTGAAAAGACATGGGCCATACCAACAGCTAGTGAAACTGCACCACCTGGCCGGTGAGCAATGTCCATGCCAACAAGGCGCGAAAGCTCATTAATTTCAACAACCGGTATATTGATCTTCGCAAACGCCGCAGCTGGAGTGTTGATTGCAAAATAGTCGCCAGGCATTAAGACTACTGCCGAAATTAAAGCCATGATTGCGACAAAGCCTTCAACCAGCATACCGCCATAAGCAATAGGGCGTGCCTGCGATTCCTTTTCAATCATCTTCGGCGTAGTACCAGAGCTAATGAGTGAGTGGAAACCGGATATTGCGCCGCAAGCGATGGTGATAAATACGTATGGCCACCAAGGGCCAGGAATGATTGGACCGCCGCCATCAACAAATCGAGTAACCATGGGCATGTTAACAGTAGGCTGAACAATTAAGATTCCTAACGCCAACGCAAGTACTGTACCAATTTTCATATACGAGCTTAAGTAATCTCGTGGTGCTAAAAGCAGCCAAACCGGGAGAACAGCAGCGAAAAAGCCGTACAGCGGCAGAGCAACGGAAAGCTGCGGCTTTGTAAAGTTGAAAGCACCTGCAATACCTTCCCAAGGCTGTCCAGGACTTAGCCAGTGACCAGTAAATACTGCAGCTAGAACAAGCAAAAAGCCGATTATTGAACCAGAACGAATAGATCCCGGTACGATTTTAAACATATATAGACCAACTAAAATTGCAATCGGAATAGTCATTGCGAGAGTGTATAAACCCCAAGGGTTTTTGAACAAGGCATTAACGACAACAATAGCCAAGCCAGCCAAGGCAACAACGATAATAAAAAAAATGGCTAAGGATGTAGTAACACCGGTAATAGGACCTGTTTCACGTCGAGCAACTACCGCTAACGATTGGCCGTTATGACGCATTGATGCAAACAGGATGATAAAATCATGCACTGCACCAGCGAAGACTGCCCCTAGCATAATCCAAACAAAACCTGGTCCCCATCCATATTGTGCTGCCAGAACCGGTCCAACCAACGGTCCTGCACCAGCAATAGCGGCAAAATGATGACCAAATAATACCCATTTGTTAGTTGGCACAAATTCACGCCCGTCATTTAAGCGATAGGCAGGTGTTATGTAGCTATCATTTAATACAAGGACTTTTGCGGCAATAAAAGCTGAATAATAGCGATAGGCTAAAGCAAAAAAGCACGTTGCAACAATAAGTAGCATCACCGAATTCATAAATTCTCCTCCTTCTTTTATTGAGACATAGGTATTAGCTCTTACTACCTCCTTTAATAATCTTTTTAATTTTCTAATTATTTAATTATATAATATGTGAAATGCTTATTTCAGGCAATAATTTCGGTCTGGAATGTAAAAAAGGAGATAAACGACATAGTTCACCTCCCCAGATGCATTACAAATCAAATATCCTTTTTAATGAACAAGCTTGCTGACGGCTAACAGGTATCTCCATACTTGGCAACCCTTCAAGAATAAGATTATAAGTTCCATTGAACCATGGGATTACTTCCTTAATTTTTCCAATATTCACCAAATAAGAACGGTGGCTACGGAAAAAGGCTTGCTGTTCAAGCCTTTTCTGAAGATCATGCAGTGTCATATTCGAGTGATAAATCTTGTCATTAGCGTAGATAGCAATTTGACCGTCACAGCAGCAGGCCAATGTAATATCCTTTATATCAATAATGATCGCTTTACCATTGTTTTCAATCGCTAGCTTTTGCTTAGATTGGTGATAATTAGGATTTTTTAGATAAGCGACATGCAGGGAGCTCGACAGAAGGTTTCGAACCCGTTTTATGCACCTAGCAACCCGTTTCGATGAGAATGGCTTGAGAAGATAGTCAACAGCATCTACTTCAAATGCCTTTGCTGCAAATTCTTCATGAGCTGTTGCAAAGACAATTAATGGCGGAAACTCAGCAGTAACTATTCTTTCGGCTGCCTTGAGACCGTTCATTCCTGGCATCTCAATGTCTAGGAATACCAGATGTGGTCTTAATGTATCAATGACCTTGAGCGCATCATGGCAATTACTTGTCTGTCCTACGATATCAACATCGCCATTCTCTTCAAGTAAATATTTCAGTTCATTGCGAGCATGTTCTTCATCATCAACAATCATCGCCCGAATGCTCATTAATTTTGTCATGTTACCACCCCTTCACTCATCCTTATCGGAATGGAAAAGCGGACATTCGTGCCAAAACCTGGTACACTATCAATAGCCAATGCATACTGCGGGCCGTAAATGACTTTCAAACGATCATTGACGTTTGACAAACCGACGCCAGCTCCTTTTCCAAAACCATGAGTCATAATTTTGCTTAACAATTCTGGTATAATGCCCAGCCCGTTATCACTAATGCAAATGGCCACATGTTGTTGGTCCTTTTTAATGGAGATAGTGACAGTTCCCCCCTGCTCCTGGGTCAATAAACCATGTTTAACTGCATTTTCGACTAGTGGCTGCAAAGTAAAAATCGGAATCTGAACGTCAAGAGCGCCAGTCTCAATATCTTTTTCCACACTCAATCGATGCCCAAAGCGGGCCTTTTCAAGCGTTAAATAGGAATCAACTAATTCTAATTCCTCTTGAATGGTAACAAAGTCTCGTGCTGATTTTAAACTACGGCGAAAAAAATCACTTAATTCAATAATCAAATTCCGAGCCTCTTCAGAATTAGTACGGCAGAGTGAGACAATTGTGTTTAAGGAATTAAATAAAAAATGCGGATTAATCTGCGCCCTTAGCGCCTTCAGCTCAGCCTTAGTTGCTAATTCAGCCATTTGCTGAAGATTTGCCAATTCTAACTGGGTACTAAAAATCTGGCCAAGTCCCTGAGCAAATTCGATATCAAGCTCGGTAATCGCCGCCTCGGATGGATAATATATTGTTAGTGTGCCAACCTTTTCATCACGACACTGCAACTGCACAGTAATAGCAGATTTTAAGGGACAAGTGTTGTGAGGACATAAATCTTTAGCGATAGGAACAATAGCAATTTGACCGGTATGGAGGCAATGGCTTATCGTCTCTGTTAAGAGCGCTCCCCGAATATGATGGTCTGAACCCATTCCAACATGTGCGAGAATTTTCTCGCAATCGGTTATAGCCACGGCAGAAGCAGATGTCATGGTTTGGATCGTAGCTGCTACCTTTTCGGCCGAGTTTATGTTTAAGCCCTTTCTCCAGTGCGGCAAAGTGGCATTCGCAATACGAAGCGCTTTGTTGGTCTGGAGCGCACCAATCTTAGTCTGGTGCTCCCGAGCATTATGAATAATAATCATAAACACAGCAATCCCAATTGCATTAGCAAGTGACATTGGCAGTGCCACCTGATTCACTAAAGAAGCCGCGACAGGATAAGGTTTGGCAAAGATTAAAATAAGCGCCATGCTAAATAATACAACACTGACCCCTGTGACCACACCAGTAATTACTTCAGGGGTCTTCGGCTTCATTTTCACGCTAAGATATCCTGCCAAAACACCACCGATAATAGTAGCGATTCCGCATTCTATAGCTGTAAAACCACCAAGTGTCATTCGGTGAAGGCCACTGATTATACCAGTTAACCCACCAACCAGCGGTCCGCCCAAGAGTCCGGCGACTATCGTACCGGTGTCTCGGACATTGGCCAGCGCATCTTCAATAGGAATACCAAAATAAGTGCCTGCAATTGAAACTGTGGTGAAAAAAAATACGAGAACGATTTTTTCTTTGAGGGTTGTTTCGTTTTTAAATAAAGACCGAAAAGCCTGTGTCTGCGAAAAAACATATGCCACAACAGCAATGATTGCAATTCGCTGGAATAATATCACTGACAGGCTATCTTGCACACTATTACCCCTCTTCTATCAGTAAAGCTATTTCACGCATCATGGACTCGCTAATTTGATCCATTGTTTCCCGATTACCTTTCCCTTTATCAATAACGATTGGCTTACCAAACTTTACCTTGAATTTAGGCAATAGTTTATTGCCTAAATCTGCCGTGCCAATGAGTGCAGCAGGAATAATTGGTGCCCCTGTCTTAATTGCTATCATGGCCAGACCTTGTTCGGGTTTACCCAAAACACCGGTTTTGCTGCGTGTTCCTTCCGGGAACAAGCCCACTATTTCACCCGACTCTAATAAAGAGATTGCCGTCCGAATAGCAACGCGATCAGCCATACCCCGCCGAACAGGAAATGCCTTGAGCTGCGTAATAACCCAACTGAAAACTGGATAGCGGAAAAGTTCCTCTTTAGCCATAAAGTGAATATGTCTTGCCATGCTGACACCAAGGACAGGCGGATCTAATAAGCTTATGTGATTGGAAGCTATAATAGCGCCACCGCTTTTCGGGATATTATCATGGCCTGTTACCTCAAGGCGGAATAGTATTTTACAAATCAATCCAATGATTATTGTTAGAAACCTATACAACACCTGATCGCTCCTTGCATGCGTCAAGAATTCTTTGGACTGTGTCTTCTATTGTTAAGCCTGTTGTATCAATTAACATAGCATCCGGTACCTGCTTCAGGGGAGCAATCTCTCGTTCATAGTCCTTTTTGTCGCGGCTGGCAATATCATGGGTGATGTTTTTTAATGATACGTTAACTCCTGTGGAAATCAATTCTTGCCAACGACGTTTTGCCCTCTCCTCTATTGAAGCTGTCAAAAAAATTTTCACATCAGCATCTGGTAAGACACAGCTGCTGATGTCGCGTCCATCCATAACAACACCACCTAACCGAGCCATTTCTCGCTGTTTTAGAATCAAAACTTCCCTAATCTCTGGAATTTGAGCAATTTCAGCAACTTTTCGCGACACTTCAGGAGTGCGGATTTGTTCAGTTACATCAATCCCATCAACATAGACCATGGTTTTGTCTTCAACAAGCTCCAGCTTTAAATCAACCTTACAAACCTCATCAGTCAATGCCTGGCTATTCTGTGGACTTATCTTCCTGGTCATGGCCAACCACGTGACAGCTCGGTACATGGCTCCGGTATCAATATATGTATATTTCAAACATCTGGCGGCAATTTGCGCAACAGTACTCTTGCCTGCGCCAGCTGGTCCGTCAATTGCGATTGTCAGTTTTTTCATGCGTCCTCCATTATTATCAGGATTGCACTGAACTTAGCTTAGCCAGCACGTTATAAAAATTAGGATACGATATAGTGACACAGTCAGGTGATTCTATTTCCACTCCTTGGGCAGCAGCACCCGCAATTGCTAACGCCATTGCCATACGGTGATCATGATAAGAGCAGCAAGTAGCAAACTTTAAATCACCTTCCGGAGTAATAATCAGTCCATCGTGAGTCTCATTGATATGAGCACCCATCTTCGTCAACTCGGTACTTATTGCTGTTAACCGGTCAGTCTCCTTAACTCTAAGCTCGGCTGCACCCCTAATGATTGTTCGGCCCTTTGCAAACAAGGCTGCAACTGTTAGTACAGGTATCTCATCCACCAGACTGGGAATAAGCTCAGGCTCAATATCAATACCGTTTAGCTGTGCCGATGATACAATGATATCAGCAATAGGCTCCTTGCCGGCAAATGACTCATTTGTTACTTGTATATTAGCACCCATGCGTTTTAGAACATCAATAACCCCGGTCCGGGTAGGATTCATTCCGACATTGTGTAAAATGAGCTTGCTATCAGGAATGATTGAGGCTGCTACCAGCCAAAAGGCCGCTGAGCTGATGTCGCCCGGGACGATTAGAGATTCGGGTGCTTTAAGTTCTCGGACTGGCTCCAATGTAATGACAGTTCCTGATACACTTATCGGTACACCGAAAGCTGCCAAAATTTTTTCCGTGTGATCACGCGATCGATGAGGCTCAGTGATAACGGTAGCCCCATCCGCGAAAAGTCCGGCCAACAGCAACGCCGATTTAAGTTGGGCGCTCGCAACAGGGGTCGTATATTTAATACCTCGAATTTGATTTGCAGGTGCTATAGCGAGCGGTGCGTATTGATTGTTGCCCCGCCCTAGAATAGAGACACCCATTTGTGATAAGGGCTTTATTACTCTTCCCATCGGTCGGGTACAGAGCGACTGATCCCCGGTCATAACGCTAAAAAAAGGTTGTGCCCCCAAAATTCCGGCAAGCAGCCTCATAGTCGTACCGGAGTTTCCAGCATTAAGGATGTCTAGTGGTTCCTTAAGACCAAATAATCCGTTACCTGTAATGACGAGTTCATCGGCAGCTTTTTGCTCAACCTTGACCCCTAATGCACTCATGCATGAAACAGTAGACATGCAGTCATCGGCATGTAAGAAGTTTTTCACCGTAACAGGAGTTGAGGATAGACCTGCAAGCATAACACTGCGGTGGGAAATTGACTTGTCACCTGGTATCACAATGTTGCCATTTAGAGCGCTTGCTTTATCAATTATCTTAAATTTCATTTCAGTACCTTCCTCTAAGTGGTTTTCCTGCTAAGTGCAGATGCTAGCAAGGATAATTCCTGCATGAGATGGCAAAAATTAGCCGGTGTCAATGATTGAGGACCATCAGAAGCCGCCTCTTCAGGATCAGGATGGACTTCGATAATTAAGCCATCTGCACCGGCGCCGAGCGCTGCTTTGGCCATGGGTCCGACCCAACGCCAACTACCGGTACCATGACTTGGATCTACAATAATAGGTAAATGGCTAAGTTCCTTGACAACAGGCACTGCATTTAAGTCTAATGTATTTCTGGTATAACTTTCAAAGGTACGGATGCCTCTTTCACATAAAACAATCTTATCATTGCCACCAGCCATAATATACTCGGCGGCCATTAGCCATTCTTCGATGGTGGCTGCCAGTCCCCGTTTCAAGAGTACCGGTTTGTTGGTCTTAGCCACTTCCTTTAATAGCACATAATTTTGCATATTCCTCGCGCCAATTTGAAGCATATTGACTTGGTCTGCCATTCTCTCAACAGCGCGCGGGTCAGTCACTTCGGTAACAATTGGCAGACCGACCTCACGAGACACTGTTTTTAGTATTTCGAGCCCCTCTTGCTCTAAGCCTTGAAAACTGTAAGGTGAAGTACGAGGCTTATAGGCGCCGCCTCGCAGCAGCTTAGCCCCCGCCTTTTTTACGGCCAATGCCGAGTCCCGAAATTGCTCATAGCTTTCAACTGCGCAAGGACCGGCAATCACTGGAATATAGGTTCCGCCAAAACATACGTCTTCTACTTGAACAATAGTGTTTTCCGTACGAAAGTCACGGCTAACTAGTTTAAAAGGAGTCACAATCGATAAAACGCGGTCAACGCCTGGCATCCGTTCATATTGCGCGGCATTGCAATCTGTAGCATCACCAATTGCGGTAACAATTGTTCTTCCGCAACTATGTAGATAATGCGCCTCAAGACCAGTTTGGGTCAACTTATCAAGGACCCGCTTAATCTGGTCGGCCGTTGGGGCATTCATAACAATAATCATTTAGAACCTCCGGTGTGTAAGGAAAAATTGTTTAATTTTATATTCCCTAAAAAAAATCAATATCCTTTTTGATCAAATCTAAACTATCAATTTATTCATAGCAAAAGTTGTAAGGCCTGTATTATCCTAACTTTTAAATTTAACCTTTCCAATCGGCATAAGTACATTATTACCTTCTAAAAGCAGCCCATCAACCGGTATTTCAACCTTATCCCCAATAACATTTACAATTACTTGTACCGAACCTTGGTATGATGTCGTATCAATCTCAACATAATCACCCTCATAAACAATAACCATAATATAGCCTTTATGGAAATTATCAATGCTTTTTCCATTGACAACAACACGGATAATTTGACTTTCGACGGGCTTTATTAATCGAAGATTGAGAACCCTACTTTCACGCAATGACTTGAAATAGCCGACCGGAGATTCGGAATCTTTAATCTGAAGCGGGGCTTCAGCATAGTAATTTCCCTCAAGAGTAATGTTTTCACCTTCCAACCTGTCCACCTTGGAAAGATACATGCGCGTTTTATCATTTATATGCACCAGTTGGGCAAAAACTAACATTACGATAAAGATTACAGCGAGTTTAAATATCAATTTGTCAATATTGAGCAGCCAATCCCATTTGGAAGTACTCACAGCAGTCCTCCGAGTTTTTAAATTTACCTATATTATGCTCAATACCGTATTTTTCTAATTATTTGCTGCATGATAACCCGCTACATGCCCTGTAGAAAATGCAGCTTGAAGGTTATACCCGCCTGTAAAACCATCAATATCGATCACTTCACCAGCGAAATAAAGCTTGCTAACTATTTTTGATTCCATTGTCTTAGGGTTTATTTCCTTAATATCTATCCCACCGGCTGTTACAATAGCTTCACTAATCGGTCGGGTCTTGGTAATCGTAAAGGTAAGATTGGTAAAGAGCTCAATCATGCGCTGACGTTCCTTTTTAGTAATTTGATTGACCGCCTTTTCCGGATCAATAAACGATAAATCGATAAAGGTATCAATTAACTTAGCTGGTAAAAGCTCATTTAAGGCATTTTTGAATTGTTTGCGCGAGAATTTTCCAAAGTCGCGCTGAATGCGCTGGTCAAGAGCCTCTACTGTTAAAGCTGGTTTTAAATTTATGGAAAGCATAACTTCCATGTTCTTGTTTAATTGTTCAGCAACCTTTTTACTTAACGACAAAATTATCGGTCCGGAAAGACCATAATGAGTAAATAGCATTTCGCCGAATTCCTCAGCCACCTTTTTACTTTCACAAAAAACACTGGCCGTAACATTACGCAGCGACAATCCCTGTAAATCTTTAACCCATGCTTCATCAACCTCTAAAGGCACTAATGACGGCTTTAAAGTTGTAATCGTATGGCCTAATCCCTTAGCGATCCGATATCCGTCACCCGACGAGCCTGTACCAGGATAAGATGCACCGCCAGTTGTAACTATGACAGCATCAGCTGGATATTCTTCACCGTCCTCAGTTACAACACCGACAACAGTATAATCATTAACCTGTAACCTTTTCACCGTTGTCCCGGTTTTTACTATCACCCCTGAACTGGTTAGAGCTTTGCTAAACGCATGAACAACATCACTGGCTTTATCACTTACCGGAAAGACGCGATTTCCGCGTTCAACCTTAGTTTCAACCCCATACTCATTCATAAAGCTTATGACATCGTTACTGTCAAAGGCATTTAAGGCACTATAAAGAAATGTACCGTTACCCGGCATATTCTTAATTATTGTTTTAATATCGGCACAATTGGTTATGTTACAGCGTCCTTTACCGGTAATCAACAGTTTCCTGCCAATTGTAGCCATTTTCTCTAAAATAGTAACTTTTCCACCATTTTGGGCAGCACTGTAAGCCGCCATAAGTCCTGCGGCTCCGCCGCCTACAATAATAATTCGCTGCATTATCTTCACCTATTTTTTAAATTTTTTTAATATGATAAAGTAAGACTTAATTCACATAGCTCCACCTGAATCCTAGCAGAACCGTATCTAGGGACTTAGCCGCTCTTCACTTGTAGAAGAAGAACGGCTAAGTCATCGGATAAAGAAAAGACTTGGCTTGTGCCAAGTCCTTAGACAAGGCAAAAGCCTAGTCGTTTCATTCATCTTACAAGCGTTTCAGTTCCTCGACCTCGTTCTGATGCAGATAACGGTAGCTGCCGCGCCTCACTCCCTTTAAGTCTAGAAACGCAAACTTGATACGCTTGAGTTGTATGACAGAGTGCCCGATTTTCTCACACATTCTTCGGATTTGGCGATTTTTGCCCTCATGAATTATTATTTCCAGTGTTGTGCTGTTTTTTTCCTTGTCAATTTCGATGATGTTTACTAAAGCTGGCGCCGTCAGGCCATCCTCAAGCTTCATTCCTACCCGAAACAGATCAAGTTTTTCTTCGGCAGGAACTCCATGGACTTTGGCCAGGTATACCTTCCGTATATTGTGGCTGGGATGAATCAGAGCATTTGTCAGATCGCCATCGTTAGTGAGTAAAAGCAAACCTTCGGTGTTATAATCAAGCCGCCCCACCGGATAAATCCGTTCTGGAATATCTTTAATTAAATCTACTACTGTCTTTCGCTTCTGAGGATCATTGAGGGTAGTAACTACGCCCTTAGGTTTATGCAGCAAGATATAAACATATTTTTCACTAACAATTAGTTTCCCATCAACTGCCACCTTGTCTTTACGTGGTTCAACCTTAGTGCCGAGCTCTGTGACAACTGCTCCATTCACCGTAACCCGACCGTCACTAATTAATTTCTCGGCATGACGGCGCGAGGCAATTCCGGCCTGACTGATAATTTTCTGTAAACGTTCTGCCATTTATAGTATCATCTCCAAAAGTCATTAATCACGAACCAGATTCATAAAATTTGTCTGTACTTTACAAGTACGAATAAAGCGATTGTCGGAAGTCTCCTTCTGACAGCTGCCGCAGATTCCCTCACCACAGCACATTGTAGCATTATTGGTAGCCGCCATCGGCAGATTCACACCGGCTAGCGCCATTGCATCAATAACACCATAATGTTGTTCATCAGGTCCGGCACTAACGACCAGATCATGGTCGGCAAACAGACAGGTCAGCCTACTTATACCTGATCTGCGCATCGAAACAACATTTTCAACTTCTATGCCAAGCTCTATTAATTCAATATCAACAAATATCTCACCAGTATGTCCCGGTGCTAATAATGCCGTAACTTTATTGTTTTTCTTCATAAGTTTGCTAGCAATAGCAAGGGCCGGGGCCTGACCCATTCCTCCTGCAACCAATAATATCCTACTATTCTCGGTATTGTCAATCCATGGTTGCCCGAGAACTCCATTGAAATAGGGTCCTCTTACTAAAAGATTTGTGTCGCCGCTTGTTAAGATTCTTCGTGACTTTGGCCCTACTGCTTCGACAACAACTTGAATTTTATTCTGATTCACTTTCATAATACCAACCGGAAAATGATAGAAATCAGGATCACCAGGCTTACGCATGAAAATAAATGATCCAGCTTTATCTAAACTCTTTGCAAAATCATCTGGTAAATTAAACTCCAATCGATAGGTATCCTGATTTATTTGCTGGATAACCTGATATTCGGTTTCAACTTCAACCCGCACTACTGTACCCTCTCCACCTCTAGAAGTATGTTTTTTTGGCTGCCAATGCTTTTCGTACATTACACATACTCCTGCCCAGTTGCAATCGCAAGTTTCTTTACCTTGAAGACGGCTACAAGAGACGCAATGATTTGTATCGGCTAAAAGACAAGGACAGTACGGCGAGTTAATATCAATACAATGGCTCATGTTATTATGCATAACGTATTAACCTCCTATACTAAACACGTGTTATAGATATCAGTTAGTCTCTCATTGCCTACTCGTTCTTTTATCACACTACGGTTAGTTGAATATAGTTCCAGTGATTTCATGCGTTCAAAGTACACTGAACCAGAAAAAGTATAACGGAGTCGCAAGCCTTCTTCGGTAGCCATTTTCTCATGAACATAAGCGATAAAGTCACCAATTACTAAAGTACTCGGTATCTCAAGATATTGCATATCAAGGCAATGTCTTACAGCATTATGGCCAGCCAAAAGACCTGTAACAATCGCCTCGGTATGACCAACAAGAACGGCAGATTTCTCCCCAGCACAGAATAAGTTATCAACGCCCTCAACCTTCAAAAAGTTATTACACGGAGCGATACCTAAATAACGCATTGAATTTCCCAGACCACCGGCATAAGGGTCTTCATAACGAGCCCGTTCAAGTCCGGGTATCGTGCGCAGATCATCAAGCGCAAAGTATGATGTCATGAGCTTGGCATGGCCTGTATCCAGCAGAATCAAGTTTGCAGCATATTCTTTAACAGCATACTGTGAGCAAGCCTTTTTGTCTAATGTTCCTGTTTTTTGGATAGCCTCTGGCAAAGGTAAAACTACGACACCAGTGCTTTCGAGCTGTTCTCTGATTTCCAAACTCAAGGAATCCTTGTTTAGCTTGCATGAACCGCTCATCGCACCATATGAGCCATCGGCTTTTCGGCCCATTATTTCTTTTACCTCTGCTTTTGCTGTAAGACTGATACGAGGGCCAAATGCTGGGCAACGCAAAATACACATGGCACAGCCGTTCCCGTATGTAAGACAATTGCCCATAGGTCCAGCAGATCCAGTGGTATCGATAAAAGCATCCCCATGAACTACCGTATCATCATCTAAAACTATTGATTTAATTATCTTGCCATACTTGATTACATCAACTACCCGAACCTTGGTTTTTATTTCTATATTATAATTTTGGAGTACTTTCTTTACTAATGGTTCCATTGTTGTCACATCATAAAGTGATGCGTGATTATGTCCAGGAAAACTAATCCCTCGGTGGCGACTGTTTGCATCCATCACAACAAAAAGATCGCCCCCACCCATTGCGATTGACTCTTCAGCTGCGGTATATCGACCATTGTTCCGGAATATTCCTCCTACCAAACCTGTTCCTAATAGCAAATCAGTGCGTTCAATTAGCATTACGTCCGCTCCAGCCTTCGCTGCTGATAATGCTGCAGCACATCCAGCCCAACCCCCACCTGCAACGACCACCTTAACCATGGACGTCCCTCCATTCACACTTCGTTTAAACACATTACAGTTTATTCCCAGGGTCAGAAAGTGTCACAGTATCAAAAAAAAGAAACTGATAGAAAAATCCACCAGTTTTTTCCGATGACTCTAGGCCTCCCTCTTCTACAAGTGGAGTTATATGAATCAAGTCTTACTTTATTATTGTCCTAACTAAACAAATATCTGCAAATATAGATTGAGCCTAAAAAGCCGGCGGCATCGCCCAATAAACCGACTAATACTGAATAGCGGGGATTCCTTATCCCGACCGCACCGAAATACACCGTCAAAATATAAAATGTCGTATCAGTGCTGCCAAGTACTGTAGAAGCAATCCGCCCGGCCATTGAATCAGGCCCATAGGTATTTAGAATCTCAGTAACAAGCCCCAGCGATCCTGTTCCTGATAAGGGACGCATAATTGCCAGAGGTGCAAGGTCAGCCGGTACTCCGATAAGATTAAGAAGTGGTTCGAATAGACCGATAAATAAATTCATAGCACCCGAAGCCCTGAAAATATTTACAGCTACTAGCATGGCGACCAGAAATGGCATAATTCTAATTGAAGTGTGAAAGCCCTCGGCAGCACCTTCGACAAATATCTCATAGACCTTAACTTTCCTTAAAACGCCAAGGAGCGGAATACCTAGTAGCAAAGCAGGAATTGCCCAGCTAGACAAGATGCGGCAAAACTCCTCAAACATGCGTTACCTCCTGTCCCGGGCATAAAATAGTGCCCGACAAATTCGGTCAGCAGTAATGGCCACAATAGTTGCCCCTAGACTAACAGCAATGGTCGCTCCGACGATCTCGGCAGGTTGAACTGACCCAGCTGCTGAACGCAAGGCTATGATTGTCGCTGGTACTAACGTAAATCCGGTTGTACATAAAGCCAGCAAGGTACACATTGCGGGGGATGCGGTATCTTTTTTTTTATTAAGTTTCTGCAATTCCTGCATAGCCTTAATACCAAGTGGAGTTACGGCATTGCCAAGCCCGAGCATGTTGGCACTAAGTGTCAATATAATCGCACCCATAGCTGGATGATTTGATGGTACGCTGGGAAACAGGAGTCGAATAAGCGGACTAAGTAGGATTGAAATCACTCGTACCAAACCGGACGCTTCAGCAACTTTCATAATGCCAAGCCACAAGCACATAATGCCAATTAATTTGAAGGACAGGTTTACAGCTTCCTCAGCGGCGCTTATCGCACTTTGGGTAACGACATCAATTCGCCCATGCAAGCCTGCATAAAATATTCCACCTGCCATGAGCAGCACCCAAATGATGTTAATCATTCACATCACCTCGCTAAGAGCGTATGAATCATTTGATTTAACTAGAACAAGAGCAGCCCAACAAAAAAGAGAGGTAAAAACCCCTCTATGCAAAGTTACGTACTATAAAAGTGAAGAAATTCCAAACTGAGCTCCACACTAAGCCAACCAGAGACTTATTCTCAATACTTTCAGCTGCCACTAAATCGGCTGAACCTACCTCAACATTTTTATACATCAATTTTACACTGCCTAATTTTTGACCGGCCTTTATTGGTGCCTCAATTTTGTCAGGGGCATTAATCTCGGTTCGAAACTCATCTTTGTCAGTTTCTGATACAGGGGCAACTATGCTAGAATTAAGAAGCAGCTTGACACTACCAGTCTTTCCGTTGGTAACCCTGACGGTCTTTAAGATATCGCCTTGATTAAACATTTTTACTGGTGATACATGTTTAAAGCCATAATCAAGCAACACTATAGAATCTTGCCACATATAGTCACTATCAAGTACAACAGTAATTAGTTGAACACCATTACGATTAGCTGCTGATACCAAACACCGCCCGGCAGCATCAGTATAACCGGTTTTAACCCCATTTGCACCATCATAAAGCCAAAGCATACGGTTTTCATTAAAAAGTTCACGGTCATGGTCTTTGCCGGGCCAAGGAATAATCTTAGTTTTAGAGCCAACAATTTGCGTGAAAATAGGGTTTTTATAGCCATAAGCCGTAATTCTCGCTAAGTCATGGGCAGTAGTATAGTGATTCGGATCGGGAAGGCCACTGGAATTTGTAAAAAAGGTAGAAACTGCTCCTATTGCATGGGCCTTCTCTGTCATCAACTGCGCAAACTTAGGCAGTGAACCCGAGATATGTTCTGCTACTGCTACTGTGGCATCATTACCTGAAATCAGCATGATACCATAGAGTAGATCGCCAAGTTTAAGCTGCTCATCTTGGGCCAACCATAACGAGGAACCTTCAGTACTGGCCGCTGTTGCGCTGGCCGTAACGATATCCTCAAGATTCCCATGTTCAAGTGCTACAATAAGAGTCATAATTTTGGTGGTGCTGGCAGGATAACGTCTTTGCTCCGCGTCTTTTTCATATAATACTTTACCAGTGCTTGCTTCAATAACGATTGCCGATTTTGCCGTAACATCAGGTGTCTGGTCAAATGCAGCAAAACTGTTTAACGGTAGCATTAAAAACAGAACTAACAATAGTAATAGCATGTGCCTCAGCATAATATAAGTACTCCTCTATCATAATAGTAAAAATAAGTCTTATATGTAATGAAATAGATGATTACATTAATATAACAAAAAACTTATTGCACAATAAAAGTAAACCAGTAATTATTATATATTTGTTTTACCCAGTAGTCAAAGCAGTCATACATTTTTAAGATCCAAACAGGATATTATAATAATAATTCAGGGAGGTGAAATTATGGAAATGATTGATGTTAAAACAGCCTTACGCTCAACACTTACCCAAAAGCAAGAGCTTGTACGTGATTATCAAACTTTCGCCGAGCAAGTAAACAATGAAGATGTCTCAAAATTGTATAGGCATTTTGCTGAAGCAGAAGCCCTGCATGCAACAAAAATAAAGAGTGAACTAAATAAATTGCATTAAACTCTTACATTTATATGTAAGATACTGCACATTATGTACTAAATTTTCCGCAATTGGAATAAGTTAGAATCTAAAACCAACACTACCACTAACTTTTGCTGTTAGTAGTAGTGTTGGTTTTTTCATATAACAAAAACCGCCTACCAATGGTAGACGGAATGGTGTTATGCTTGAGCCCGTGGAGACGGAGACGCCTGCGTTTCAGCCGTCTTAGCCAAATCCTCTAAATCGTCCTCATACTGATCTTTATTCAGTATGTTTTTAATTTTGTCCACTACTTGAGGAATTAGATCCAATACCCTATCATACATTATATTACCTTCAACTGGTAAAAATCTTACGCCTGCAGTTGATGAATATACTAAAAAACCAACCGGTTTTACACTAACACCAGCTCCGCTACCTCCGCCAAAGGAATTCCCGGGTTGCTTATCGATGATGTCTTCTTGCTCAAAGTCCCCACCACCAGCGGCGAACCCAAAAGTAACCCTTGAGATTGGAATTATCACTGTGCCATCAGGTGTTTCTACCGGATCTCCAACAATGGTATTAACATCAATCATATTCTTTATGCTTTCCATAGCTGTTTTCATTAGCCCTTGGATTGGATGTTCTGCCACCAGTTTTTGCCCCCTTACCACTAAAATTTACGAAAATGGTCGTTGCATTTATAATTTTTCCAAGTCTTAAACTGAATATACATTGAAAGGATATTTCAAAACAAGGTTGACCGAATACCGGACTTACAGAAAGCTGGGGTTGTTCTCTAAAGACGAACCTTCTCTTAAGAACAGTCACTAGCATGCCTTTCAACGCCCAAAATGCCCCTGTCATTATACCGGTAATTGCGGCGTCGTCTGACCCGTATTTTGTTTCCCACTTTAAATGTTCACAAGCAAGCGAGTTGACGAGCTTTAGAACAATTCTTCGATACAATCTTGAATAGTATTGTACTGATCGTAACATTCGTTTTAACCGACGCGGGTGCCAAAAATATATTTTATATACATTCCACAAAAACCGGCGTTCCCGATGGATATGGGTCTTAACTTTTACCTCGTTCGTCTTTATCGATGATTCCAGCCATAACAACTCGTCGTTTTTTACTAAATCAATCATAGGCACCTTCATGCTGTATAGTAAGATAGTCTTACCCAAATAGACATTAACAGCTATATAGTCATCAGTATTGCTTCGCTGATACCGCAAATCAATATAGATTATTAATTTTGAAAGAATATACAACAGTAATAACTGGGCAGCTAAAGCCGTAAGGGCAACTTCCATAACAGACTCCTTATTAACCTTATTTGGATATATTTTTAGCTATCTGGAAGTAAATATACAAAAACAGCCCTTTTCAGGGCTGTTCAGTAAGCATATCGTTTAGCTGCGGTAATTCTTCTAATGACCTTAAGCCAAAACACTGTAAAAAGGTTTCGGTAGTACCGTACAAAATTGGCCTGCCAATTGTATCTTTGCGACCAAGCTCTTTTACAAGACCACGTTCAACCAAGGTGGTCAGCGCCTTATCAACCTTGACACCACGAATAATTTCAATTTCCTGCTTGGTTACCGGCTGTTTAAAGGCTACAACAGCGATTGTTTCCATGGCGGCCGTGGATAGCTTAGCCTCGCGCACATGGGCCAATCGTTCGACTATAGTAGCAAGTTCAGGCTTAGTACACAACTGATAACCTCCGCCTACTTCAACGATCGTAAGGCCGCGATTTTCACTGGAAAAATCTTCATTTAACTGATCTAGCAGGAGCCTAGCATTATCTACTTCAATTTCTAAAACTTGCGCAATTTTAGGAAGCGGTAATGGTTCACCACTGGCAAACAGCAAAGCTTCAACATGCCCTTTCAAATGAGAATAAAACATTAAGCAGACTCTCCCCTAAGCATCAAATAGATCGGCCCGAACCGCTCTTTTTGTTCAATGGCGATTCGTCGCAATTTTATTAATTCAAGAATAGCTAAAAATGCGGCAATCATCTCTGGACGTGAACCTGACCGCCTGATAGTCTGCATGAATTCCAGCTTGCCATTATGCTGAAGTAGCCACCCCATAATATCATTGATTTTATCCTGAACACTAATTTCTTCATGGTCGACTAGAGCATAGTTGATAGCCTCGCTTGATAATAGCGATGCTAGTGCAGACAGCAGATCATTCATTGTTAAGCCGCTTGGGAGCAACACTTGTTCGACAAATTCGTACGGAAGCCGGCTATAATAACGCTGCCGTTTAATACCCATCATCTCCAAGATTCCAGCAAGCTGCTTAAACTTGCGATATTCAAGAAGGCGTTGGATTAAGTCTTCTCTTGGATCACTAAATTCGTCCAAATTATCATCTGCTAGATCTGGACGCGGTAAGAGAAGGCGCGATTTTATCTGCAGCAGTGTAGCGGCCATTAGCACAAACTCGCTAGCAATATCAACATTAAACTCTTCCAGAGCCTTTAGATAGGCCAAATACTGTTCAGTGACTTTTGCAATTGGGATATCATTAATATCCAGCTCATCTTTTTCAATAAGATGCATCAATAAAGCCATTGGCCCTTCAAAGGTTTCAAGTTTAATTTTATATTCGTCCATATGATAAATTCATAACTTCGCGGACTTCTTCCATTGTAGCGGCAGCTACTTTACGGGCTCGCTCGGCACCATAAACAAGGATTTCCTTCACACGAGTTGGGTTTGCTTCCAAGTCGCTGCGCCGGGCATGAATATCAGCCAGTGACTCAACCATTTTTTCAGCTAAACACTTTTTACAATCCACACAGCCAATATTAGCATTACGGCAATTCGTAGCAATTTCCCCAGTTTCTTTTGTAGTAAATATTTTATGAAAAGCATAAACGGTGCACACATCAGGATTACCTAAATCAGATTTTTTAATGCGCTGCGGATCAGTGACCATCATCCGCACTCGAGCTCTTAATTCATCAGGGCTTGCCGCAAATGGAATTTCATTGCCATAAGACTTGCTCATTTTGCGACCGTCAATTCCAGGCAGAACCGAAGCTTTTCCTAGATATGCCTTGGGTTCCGGGAATACCGGCTTATATATATTATTGAATCTTCGTAAGATCTCCCGTGACAATTCAAGGTGCGGTATTTGATCTTCACCCACAGGTACAGTATCAGCTTTATATAAAATAATGTCAGCCGTCATTAATTCAGGATAACCCAAAAAGCCATAGGTATTAATATCTTTGCCCTGTGAACCCAATTGCAAAATTTTATCTTTATAAGTAGGAACTCTTTCCAGCCAAGAAAGTGGTGTAATCATCGACAACAGTAGGTGCAATTCGGCATGTTCCTTGACATGGGACTGAATGAAAATAACATTCTTTTCTGGATCAAGACCGGCACTAAGCCAATCGAGCGCCATATTATGAATGTTTTCAGACAGTTTACTTGTATCTTCATAGGCAGATGTAAGCGCATGCCAGTCAACAATACTGAAAAAACACTCGTATTCATTCTGAAGTTTAACCCAGTTTTCCAGCGCTCCCAAATAATTGCCCAAATGAAACTTTCCTGATGGCTGCATACCGCTAAAAATACGTCCCTTCGACATTTAAACTCCCCCTGCTATAGTAAAATGTAAAGAATGCTGCGAATAATAAGATCTAATAATGAAGTGATAGGATAAATGATACTCCCAATAACACCAATGTAAATAAGCGCTATAAGGATAAAAGTACCGTACGGCTCAATCCGGTCAAAAATTTCAGCATATCTGCCCGGCAACAAACTCGATAGTATTTTTGATCCATCTAGCGGAGGTATTGGCACTAGGTTGAATATTGCAAAAGTCAGATTATAAACATAAGTTAACCGAAGCACACTATAGACTCCGTCTGACAATAAGTGGAACTGCCCTAATAGTGCTATCAGCAGGGCGGCAATAAATGCCACCAGAATATTTGTTCCTGGACCGGCAAACGACACCAGAATCATACCTTTGCGCCAGTCGCGAAAATTGTTAGGATTAATCGGTACCGGTTTAGCCCAGCCGAATTGTACAAGCCACAACATCAAAAGTCCAATTGGGTCAAGATGTGCAACTGGGTTTAACGTCTGTCGTCCCAAAACTTTGGGCGTAGGGTCGCCCATCAATACCGCAACACGGGCATGCGCGTATTCATGTACTGTTAGTGCAATAAGTAAAGCTGGAATGCGAAAAATCATATCCTGGTCAAAACCAAACATAGGTTCCTCCTCAACCGTTTTGCTTCACAAGTCAACGGCAATATAACTGTACATATTATAACTGAATTTGTTAGTTAAAGTAAAGGAAGACCAATTTCACATGGTCTTCCTTTACTTTAACTAACAAATCTTTTTTCTTTTAAGTCTCTCAGGCACAGTATCGTTCTTCATTAAGTCTTCGTATGTTTCTCTATGTACAACGATATCTGCTGAACCATTTTCCACAAAAACAACTGCGGGACGCAAATTTCTGTTGTAATTGCTAGCCATTGAATAGTTATAAGCGCCTGTTGACGACACAGCTAAAATATCCCCGGGTTCGACGGTCGGCAAGTTAATATTCCAAATGAGCATATCACCTGATTCACAGCACTTGCCCGCAATAGACACCACCTCAGCCGGTTCATTATTCATTTTGTTAGCAATTGCTGCTTCATATTGCGCTTGATATAGTGCGGGGCGCGGGTTATCGGTCATACCGCCATCAACGGCCACATATTTTCTGACCCCAGGGATATCTTTGATAGAACCAACGGTATAAAGTGTTGTTCCAGCTTCTCCAACAATTGAGCGACCTGGTTCAACAATGATCTTAGGCAATGGAAGTGAATATTTACCGACCAATTGATGAATAGCTGTAGCGACAATTTCCACTAAGTTCTCAATCGATCGTGGAGAATCGTCTTCAGTATAGTAAATTCCGAGGCCGCCGCCTAAGTTAACATCTTCACAAACAATCCCTGTTTTTGTTCTAATTTCATCGACAAATGCCATCATAATATCAGCTGCTTCTTTATAGGAATCCAAATCAAAGATTTGGGATCCTATATGACAGTGAATTCCCTTAACCTCTAGATTATTCATATTTAACGCTTTTTCAATCCCCAGCATAGCCTGCCCGTTCGTTATAGTTAAACCAAACTTTGAGTCAATCATGCCAGTCTTGATATAGTGATGGGTATGAGCATCAATACCAGGTGAAACCCTTAACATAATTTTTTGTTTAATCTTACGCTCTTTAGCCAAATTGTTAAGTAAATCCATTTCATATACATTATCAACAACAATATAGCCAACATAGGCATCTAAGGCCATTTCAAGTTCACTATACGTTTTGTTGTTACCGTGGAAATAGATACGGTTAACCGGGAAGTTAACGCTCAGTGCAGTATATAATTCGCCCCCGGAAACAACATCAAGTCCCATATCTTCTTCTGCTATCAATCTACACATAGCAGCAGTGCAGAACACTTTGCTAGCATAAATGACTTCAGATTTTGGGTAATACTTTTTAAATGACTCTACATATGCTTTACAATTTTTACGAATTTTTTCCTCATCCATTACATAGAGCGGAGTACCAAACTCGCTAACCAGTTTGACTGTATCGCAGCCTCCAATTTCAAGATTTCCTGCTGGATTAATGTTCATTGTACCATGCAACTTCATAACATTATGCTCCCTTCAATCGCATCCATCAAGATGAACGGCTATGAGGCAATCTGTAAGGCGCCTCTTCTTCACAGTCCTATAAAGTAAAAATTGTTCTAGATAGAGTTTTAACTCAACCTGAAGCCACGCCGAACAGGGTACCCCCTCACTTAACTTCTTCTAATGCTTAATAGCAGAAGAGTCTTAAAGCAGTTTTCGCGGGATAAAATTAAGGTTATTTTAGTATAAGGGCATTATCATGTCAATATTCGAACAATATATTGCATTACTAATTCCGCATAAATAATTCTAACGTTACAAAAGCTACTTACAATAGGAGGGGTATTATTGAATAAATTTTTCATTGTAACTACCGTTATATTCTGCATCTTACTTAGTGGCTGCGGCATGTTTACACCTGCTCAAAAACCTGAGGTAGGTCCAACCGGAAAACCGGTTGAATCCAAGGCTAATCCGCCATTTCTCGAGCGTTTTTACACTCCGCCAGGAGAACTCTATGACCTTGAAGCAACTTCAGGTGTCATCTTCGAGGGAATCAACAAAGAAAAATGGGACCAAGCCGAAACTGGTTTTAACAATTTGCAAACGATCTGGATAAACAGCAAACCGCTTATCGGTGAAAAAAAGGGCGTCAAAGAAGCGGATAAAGCACTTCAAGAACTTAATATTGCTATTGCCGGGAAAAAAACTACCAATTCTTATGAAAGCCTTAATAAATTTATGGGTAGCATTGGCGATATCGCCAAGTCCTACAAATTATCCCCATTAGCAGGTTTAATTGGAGTTGGCAACGCTATTCGCAATGTAAACTTCTATGTTGAAGATAAAAACTGGAGTAAAGCGGCGTCAAAAGTGAAAGAGCTTGAGGGAGTCTGGGGTAATGTAAAGCCTACAATGGAACAAGTCGGCATCTTGGCCGAAGTTACACGAACCCACTCGCTAGTAAAACAAATGAAAGATGCTGTTGCTGCAGAGAACAAAGGTGCTATTGAAGAGCATACTGCCAATCTCAATGAAAGCCTTGGCTATATTCGCAACTTCTTCCGTGGTAAATAGTCATAAAGTGAGGACATGATTCAGATAAATCCACCTGAATCCTAGCCGAACAATAGCCAATAGCTATAATGAAATAGGGCTGTCAACTTGACAGCCCTTACTATTATTTTTTCTTATTTTCGTCATCGCCTTTTGACGACTCGAGCCTATCTTGGTCTTGAGGTTTTAAAATAGCTGGACGTAGTACCTTGTTAGGAATAGGAAGTCTGAACAACACATCTTTGAGTGCCGAAAAATTAAACGGTAAAATCGGCCACATATAGGGTACATCAAAAGACTTCGTGAGAAGCATTGCAATGACCAATCCGGACAAGGCAATTAATAATCCTGGTAGTTTAAAGAACACAACGGCTAACAATAAGAACAATCTAAAAAACCGCATCGCCATAGCGAATTCCATGCTTGGGGTAGCAAATGAACCGACCGCCGCCACCGCAGTATAAAAAATAACTTCATTACCAAACAAACCTACTTTGGTCGCAAAATCGCCCAGCATAAAAGCTCCAATAAAACCAAGTGCCGTGGCCTGGGCTGTAGGAACATGAACAGTGGCCATCCTAACAATTTCGACACCAATCTCGGCCAGAATAAACTGTATCCCAAGTGGCAGCGCACCAGCATCACGCGGACCTAAAAACGCCATGGTCTCAGGTAAAAGGTTAGGCTGCAGTGCCAAAGCCAACCATAACGGAGGTAATACCAACGACAATAAGACCGCAAATAGCCTCACCATGCGCAGATAAGAACCAATAACAACATTTTGTCGAAATTCTTCAGCATGCTGAACATGGTGAAAAAAGGTTGTCGGCAAGATCATGATATTAGGTGATGTATCTACAACCAGGCAGACATGTCCCTCCAAAAGATGGATAGCGGCAACATCAGGTCGCTCTGTATAACGAACCTTTGGTAGGGGATTCCATTTGCTGCCTTTGACAACATACTCCTCCACAGTGCGCTCAGCCATTGGTATGCCATCGATGCTAATATTATTAAGGCGTTCTTTAATGGTGTCAATAAGCTTCGGGTTTGTTATGTCCTTTATATAACCAACCGCGACATCGGTACGTGATCGAGATCCTACTTTAACGATTTCAAAACGTAAATTAGGATCTCGCAGGCGTCGGCGTATCAAGGCTGTATTAAAAACAATTGTCTCTACAAAAGAATCCTTTGAGCCGCGCGTGACCTTTTCGATCGTTGACTCAGCCGGTGCTCTAGTAGGGTAAGCCCTAGCATCAAGAATAATAACCTGACTTTCACCATCGACAAAAAAGAGCATCTCTCCTGACAAAAAACTGGTTAGTGCATCGTTCATATTATCAATTAGCTTAACCTGTGAGTGGGTGGCCCGCGAATAGAACAACTTTTGTAATATATTGATTGACAAATCTTCTTGCTTAAAAGCGACCATTTCGTCAAAAACATTGCTTAACAAGATATCATTGGTCATACCATTAATTGAAAATGAAGCTGCCCGTTTTCGCCCAACCTTATATTCGCGAAAAACAACATCAAAAGATTCTCCGACACCTAATACTTCTTTTAGGTAATTAATATTTTCATCAATGTCTTTGTCAATTTTACGTTCTACCACCATATTGTACGCCACTCCGTTTCAAAACTTCCTCAATAGCCTTCTTAGTAATGGGCGAACCGCGCCTAATATCATCGGCTTTATCCATCTTACCAATATCTCCAACACCAATGATTATCGGAACTTCTACATCGTTTAGCACATCTACGGTATCCCCTGTAATTTTAGCTCCTTTACTTCCGTGTTTTATCTCACCACACTTGTCAACAGGAGCGTTAACTAATTCGCCCTCTCCTGTTATGCACGCATCAGCGACAACACCGTCTATGCCGGTAGTATTTGACGCTACTGCGATAGCCCCAAGTACTTCAATATCTGGATGGGACGCGACATATTCCATGGCCCGTTCACCTAAACCCTTATGACTCTCACCGCGGTCGTCAAACATGACCAAAACCGGATCGTAGGGCACAGTTTTAAGTAATTTAACAATTTTTTCTCCGCTAATCGGCGTTGGATTTCCTGCCGAAGCTGATATACACCTTAGCCCGAGAGAAGTTCCTATCTCCTCAACAACATGTTGGGCGACACGATCTCCGTCAGTTATCAGTATAACCCGCACCTTTTTCGGCAATATTTTCACCTCACATCTTTTTATTACTACCTTCCCCTAGCAAATCACTAACCTGATTGGCTATTTTCTCACTTTCGCTTATTACTTGTTTCAACTTTTGCAAACTAGACTCAAGTTCATTGGCTAACTCGTACTGAGCCTTGGCTAAAACTTGACTAGCAGTTTTAATAGCCATGGATGAATCTAGGTTTGTTTGACTTTTCGCTTTTGAATTAGCCTCATTCGAACTTGTTTGTGAGTTCTGACTACTATCACTCGAATTCAATAGTACTTTGCTGAATAAATTTTGCAACTCCTGTTTTGCCTGCTCTTCGTTTTCTAGCTTTGTATTATTTCCCGATTGGGCTTGTCGACTTTGTTGCTGGGGCTGCTGCTGTGACTGCTGCTGCTGGCCAGATTCCGACTGATTACCTTGACCAGACTGTAACTTTTCCAACTGACTGTTTACTTTTTGCAGTAAACCTAAAATCGCCTCATTATCAGCAGAGACATTTACCATATTTGCTTGCGCAAAACCTTTTGCCAAGTCTGCAACAATGCTAGAATCACAATTATTATCACGGCTGTATTCCTCATTGTCTTTTGACGCCCTATTATTATCTTTTTCTGACGATTTCAAGTCTACTTGACGCCGGATGGCTCTTCTTGACACATGCCTCACCCCCATATTATAAGAAACTCCATAAACTTACTATGATTGAAACTACTGCAAGCCGTAAGTTGATGACGGCAAAAGGATTCATTAGCTTAGCGCTAGGTATAGCAATATTAGCAACCTTTTCTTGATAAACGCCACCAGTAACCGCACAAAATATATAATTTGCCAATGGTCCGCTCAATAGAATCAGTACACTAGCCCAGTCATATTCATTGATGCCTGATGTACCGAAAGCGCCAGTGGCACTAATGATATTTAGCTGTCCATTTACCATGAATGACATCAACAGACGCCCTATTTCGTGAACGAAGACAGCAATAACCACATAGTGTGGGTAACGTATTCCAATAGCTAAAATAGTAACGAATAAGCCGATGAAATCAATTGTCAGCAATGCATTTACCCCTTTGGATTAAAGATGATTGCCATCAGAAAGCCAAAAACTACAGCTGCCATCACTCCAGATGCTGCGGCTGTTAACGCCCCACTGAAAACTCCGACAATTCCTGTCTTTGCTACCTCTTCCAAAGTGCCCGATACCAAAGTATGCCCGAATCCCAATATCGGAATACTGGCCCCTGCGCCAGCAATATCAACTAAAGGCTGATAGATGCCTATCCCGCTTAGAATGCCGCCAAGAACAACAAACAATACTAATACATGCGCAGGCGTTAGCGGTGTTAAGTCCATTAAAAGCTGACCAATAACACAGATTAAACCGCCTATTAAAAACGCCATAAAATACGATTGCACAGTCCTACTCCTTCATAACTAGTTTAGCTCTTGGTTGATTACACTACAGCATCAGCCAATAAAGTAATCCTATGGTAAAGGCAGTTACCATTCCATACACTAATACAGGGCCTGCGATAACAAACATTTTTGCACCAATGCCAAAAACATAACCCTCTCGTTTAAATTCCATGGCTGGTGCCACGATCGAATTTGCAAAACCTGTTATTGGTACAACAGAACCGGCTCCTGCCCGCCGCCCTAACTCATCGTATACACCAATCCCAGTGAAAAACGCACCTAGAAAAACCATAACGACAGACGTTAATGCTGAAGCATCTTTTTTGTTAACACCGAGATCAAGAAAAGAATTTTGGAAAAATTGTCCTAAAGTGCAAATAAGCCCGCCCACAACGAAGGCCCATATTGTATTTTTGAGCAAGGGCGGCTTAGGTGACACTTTCTTCACTTTATTTTGATACTGCTGCTGTTGATTAATTATTTGTTGTTTATCAGTGGGCATATAACACCTCTACTGCTATTTTGACCACTGTCATCTCAATTATTCACTTATCCAATAACCAGACCTATCCTAATGCCACTCTAGACCTAAAAAGAGTGCCAGACTGGCACTCTTTTATAGCAAATTTCCGTTTAATGAACGTGGAAAGCAACTTTTACATCTGCTTTATATTCAGCAATGCGTCCATCATCAATATTGGCCGTGAAGTTTGTTACCTCAACCCCCAGAATATGATCCAGCGTTTTGCTGGCTTCCATAACAGCTTCGTCAACAGCTTCTGTCCAGTTGTTGGGCGATGTTCCGACTAATTCAATTACTTTTACAACCACTCTTTTATCCTCCTTTTCACTTTAACTAGATTTTTAAATCCTATCTATAATTTGTTCATTGTGATCAAAATTATTCTCTGGTACTACGTTAAATCTAGCCACTATAATTCCGGAATGTATATTAAAAACCTGTTTAGCTTTCACCGGAGCCTTGTGGGGCATATCAACCTGAAAGTAAAACCATGTTAAAAGCGTAGCCGATACAACAAAGCAAAGCGTTATACTTATCCACGTAAATTTTCTTCCCACTATTTACTCACCTCTGATACTAGTATTCCCCTTTCAAAAAAAAACAGACCTCTTCTTTACGAGGTCTTCATAAAATCTCTTAATAACTTTAATGCTTGTTTTTCGATACGGGAAATTTGAACTTGGGATAATCCGAGAATGGTTGCTATCTCTGCCTGTGTTTTATCCTCAAAAAACCGAAGTACGATTACCGTTCGCTCCTTAGGTGGAAGGCGAGACAACACTTCTTTTAAAACTAAACTGTCAAAGTAAATGTTATCCTGCCTATCAGATGCCTTAATTTGATCAAGCAAAGGAATAGAGTCTCCACCATCATCATGAAAGGCATTATCGTATAACGAGGCCGGCGGCTGGACAGCCTCCAGTGCTGAAACAATTTCTTGAGGCGCAAGTGCTAATTCTTTTGCCACTTCGCCAATCGTTGGTTCTCGTCCTAAAGTGCCATTGAGTTTCTCCTGGATCTTATGAACTCGATACGCTAATTCCTTAACCGGACGACTCACTTTTACTGGATTGTCATCGCGAATAAACCGGCGTATTTCGCCGATAATCATCGGCACCGCATACGTTGAAAACTTTACGCTAAACTTTAAGTCGAAGCGCTCAATGGCTTTTATTAGGCCGATACAGCCGATTTGAAACAAATCATCCCATTCATAGCCGCGATTAGTAAAACGATGAACAATACTTCGAACTAAATTAAAATTTTGTTCGACAATTCTCTCCTTCGCTATTGGATTGCCGGCTTGTGCTTGTTGAATCAAATCTTTTAATTCTTCGTCCCCTAACATGGCCATCCCACCTAATGCGCCTTATTTAGCTGGACTTTTTTTATCATTCGGACAATTGTTCCTTTTTGGAGTTCTGTTTCAATAACAAGCTCATCCATAAAAGTCTCCATAAACACAAAACCAAGTCCCATTCGCTCGGGATCACTAGAGTATGAAGGTTGCCGCGCTTGTTCAATATCCTCGATGCCCCGTCCCTTATCTATAACTATATATTCAACCCTATCATCGTATAGCTTCATGACTAATTCAACATCGCCACTATCGTTGCCATAGCCGTGAATAACGGAATTTGAGATCGCCTCTGAAACTGCTACTTTAATTTCTTCAATTTCATTAATAGTAAAGTCAAGTTGGGCAGCAAAAGCGGCAGCAGTCAATCTAGCAATGCCTACGTTCTCACTTAGGCTGTCAAATGTCATTTTAAAATGATTTTTTATTGCCATGATGCCCTCCCTATAAAAAAGCCAACGCTTCAGTTTCGTTATTGCACACTTTAATAATTTTATACAGTCCAGCCAATTCAAAAATCCTGGCAACTTGCGGCTGAATATGAGTTGCTACCATTTGTCCTTTGAGAAGGCTGACACGCTTATACCTTCCCAGAATGACGCCCAGCCCAGAGCTATCAATAAAATCAACACCATTAAAATTTAACACAATGTGTTTGGCCTCATTACTATCAAGTGCATCATCAATCGTTTGCCGAAATTCATGGGCCGAATGCATATCGAGCTCACCTTCAACTCGAACGATTAAAACACCCTTTTTAAAAATAGTAGCTATTTTCAATATGCCCCCTCCTTCTCCTGCATATAATATTCTATTTAAGGAAAATTTTCCCTGCTAACGCAAAAAAAAATGCGGAAATATACCGCATTTAATATATACTTTATACTCATAACGTGGGATCTAGTTAGCGAGTCAGCGTAAATAAGCTTGAAATCATATCTTGAAATATTTGCAGAAAACCCGCCTTTTCAACTGATTTTTGGGCAATTAAATCAACCTTAGCGACTTCCTTACCTTCTTTGATCACGACCAATTCACCATATTTATGACCTTCAGTTACCGGAGCGGCAATTGAAGACTCCGCAACAATTCTTTTCTGCAAATTTTTATTTTGGCCTTTAGGAAGTATCAAGTTTAGCTCTTTAGCTGCTGTTAATTGCACTTCTTTATCTATCCCTTTGGTTATGCGCAACCGTTCAATAACTTCACCTTTGCTAACAATTGGCGTAGCCGTGAAATTAGCAAAGCCCCAATCCAGCAACCGCATACTTTCCCTTAAATGAGAACGCGGTTCTGGAGTAGCAAATACCACCGCGATGAGTCGAAGTCCATCGCGTTTTGCAGTACCGGCAAAACAATATTTAGCCTCCTCAGTCCAGCCGGTTTTAAGCCCATCTGCTCCCTTATACCACCAAAGTAATTTATTCGTATTAACCAGCCAGTTCTTGCCATCGCGCAACCAATATTCCTTAATACTACATAACTCCATGTATAATGGATGGTGAACTGCTTCCTTAACTATAAGCGCCGTGTCAAAGGCACTCATATAATGATCAGTTGTTGGTAAGCCATTTACACTATTAAAGTGAGTATCCTTTAAGCCTAGTTCTTGGGCCCTTTTATTCATAGCATCAACTGCAAATTGCTCACTACCAAAGATATGTTCCATTATAGCAACAGCTGCATCATTAGCACTAACTACGGCAACCGCTATCATCAGCTCGTGCACCGTCATTTTTTCGCCAGGTTCAAGCCATATCTGCGACCCCCCCTGACGCCAAGAATGCTCGGTTGTGTAGACTTCGTCAGTTAAGCTTATCTTGCCCTCCTCTACCGCTTCGACGGCTAGCAACAGGGTCATAACTTTTGTAACGCTTGCTGGTGGCAATTTCTTGTGAGACTCTTTTTCAAAGAGTATGGTACCATTATCATCCATTAGAACTGCTGAATCGGCTATCGTGTCCAACTGGGTATTCGGGGCTGCATTAGACGCCGCAGGTGACCAAACGGCCGCTATAATAAAAGTGAAAACTAGCAGCCACAAAAATGCATGTGAGCGTAATCGGTACATCAAACACACTCCTTTCATCTTTTTTTTAGGTTAACCAATCTAAATATCGAATACACTGGCAAAGTAGGGGAATTAAAAAAGACTGGCATAAATGCCCGTCTTTAAAAACTTTTATATCCATTCTTATCAACAATTCCTAAAATAAGCTTAGTTGGTTGTATTTGTTGACTACAGAAGGTTAATGCTTCTTGAATGATCTTAATTGCGACAGAAATTTTATCCTGGTCATTTGCATGAATAATCGCTAACTGCTGTCCGCATTCAATTTTATCACCAACCCGGCATTTTAATACCATACCGGCTGCCAAATCAATTTCTTGTTCTTTAAATTCACGGCCGGCCCCTAATATCATTGCAACATAGCCGATTTTTGCAGCGTCAATTTTTTCTATATAACCGTCTATGTTACTTTTAACAGTAATTTTATATTTAGCCTGCGGTAACAAATTATTGTTTTCGACAATTGCCGGATTGCCGCCTTGGGCAATAATAAACTCTTTGAATTTTTCCAACGCTGATCCATTCTCCAAAAGGTCACGCAATATTTGATACCCTTCATCTAAGGATTCAGTATGCCCCGCAAGTTTCAACATATATGAACCCAAAACAAGACAAACATGGCGCAGGTTACCCGGTCCGCCGCCCTTCAAGACATCAATCGCCTCCTGAACTTCAAGGCTATTACCAATAGCGTCGCCAAGCGGCTCGTCCATGTTTGTTAAAATAGCGATTGTATCGCGCTCCACTAGCCGGCCTATCTCCACCATAGTTGAAGCTAATTCGACAGCAGACTTAATGTCTTTCATAAAAGCACCGCTGCCCACTTTAACATCAAGCAAAATCTTATCAGCGCCGGCGGCAATTTTTTTACTCATAATCGATGAGGCTATTAACGGAATACTTTCAACCGTTGCTGTAACATCTCGAAGTGCATACATTTTACCATCCGCAGGAGCAATCATTGAGTTTTGACTTGTCAGCGCCATACCATGTTTTTTTATATTTTCAATAAAATTAGCCTGGGTGAGCGCTATTTTAAAGCCAGGTATCGCTTCAAGCTTATCAATAGTACCACCGGTAAAGCCAAGACCACGGCCCGACATCTTCGCGACCGGAATGCCGGCGGCTGCCACCAAAGGGCCCAGCACCAGCGTGGTAGTATCAGCAACACCGCCAGTACTGTGCTTATCAACTTTAATTCCTGGCACACTGCTTAAGTCCATTTTATCACCAGACTCTGCCATTGCTAGAGTTAACGCCGCAGTCTCTTGATAGATCATGCCGTTAAGATATACCGCCATTAACCACGCAGCCATCTGATAGTCAGGCAGATTATTCATTGTATAGGCCTGAACCAAGGCATTGATCTCACTTGCATCTAAGGTTTTACCATCCCGTTTTTTCGTGATAATATCCAACAACCGCATGCTTGTCACCTCAATTGCTTTAAAAAACTATGTCCATAAGGAAGCGACGCGAGTGCAAAGTTCTCGGCAATTGTCGCAGCTACATCGGAGAATGTAGTTCGGATTCCTAAATTATCTACAGCAGCTCTGGGGCCATAAACCAACAATGGGACATATTCTCGAGTATGGTCAGTACCAGGAGCTGTCGGATCACAGCCATGATCTGCCGTCAAAATAAGCAAGTCATCTTCATTTAATTTCGTCAATAGAGTTTTGATGTTGCCATCAAGTTGTTCCAAAGCTTTTGCATACCCAGGAACGTCATTGCGATGTCCATAAACGCTATCAAAATCGACTAGATTGGCCATAACCAATTGATTTTGACTATCACTTTCAATCAACGTGATAATTTTTTCAATGCCTCTATCATTTGATTTAGTCGGATAAGACTCCGTAATACCACGTTGGGCAAAAATATCGGCGATCTTGCCTACACCAACTACACTAAATCCTGCTTCTTTTAAGAAATCAAGAACAGTTTTGCCCTGTGGCTCAACACTGAAATCATGGCGATTAGGGGTTCGAATAAATGCCCCTGGCTTCCCAATGAAAGGACGTGCAATGACTCTACCTACAGCATGTTTGCCAATACACACCTTGGTGCGGGCAATATTGCACATTTCATACAAATCCTGTACCGGGATTATTTCTTCATGCGCCGCAATCTGAAAAACACTGTCGCCAGAAGTATAAACAATTGGTCTGGCGGTTTTCATATGTTCAAGCCCCAGTTCTTCAATAATGGCAGTGCCAGAAGCCGGTTTATTTCCAAGTACCTCTCGACCAATAAGATTTTCAAATTTCTCTATTACATTAGGCGGAAAGCCTTGTGGATAGACAGGAAACGGAATAAAGACCGGACATCCTGCCAGTTCCCAATGGCCAGTAGTTGTATCCTTGCCTTTTGATATTTCGGCCATTTTTCCATAACTGCCCTTTGGCGTTGGAATGCATTTCACACCTTCAATTGGTTCAATACAGCCCAGTCCTAACTTTTCAAATGTAGGCAAGAAAAGCCCGCCTTGTGAGCGAGCAATGTTGGCTAGCGTATTTACATTTGAGTCACCGTATGCGCCAGCATCCGGGAGGGCACCAATTCCGACACTATCCATAACGATTAGAAAGATTCTCTTAAACAACGAACACAAACTCCCTTGCAGCAAAATTTTATCTAAATACTTTTTTAATTATGCTCGCGGGTGGGCTTTGTCATACACTTCTTTTAGATGGTTTCTTGTAACATGTGTATATATCTGGGTGGTAGAAATATCGGCATGACCAAGCATTTCCTGAACTGATCTCAGATCTGCCCCATTTTCCAGCAAGTGTGTTGCAAACGAGTGCCGGAGTGTATGCGGAGTAATTTCCTTGGTAATCCTTGCTTCTTGTGCATATTTTTTGATAATCTTCCAGAAACCCTGCCTGGTCAAACGGTTTCCATGATGATTAACGAACAGTGCTGCCTCATCATAGGTGCGTACAAGTTTAGATCGCCCTCTATTAATATACTCCTGAACGCATTTGGCTGCGATCGAACCCAGTGGAACGATTCTTTCTTTGGCACCCTTTCCATAACATTTAATATAGCCCATATCCAAATTAATATCGGAAATATTAAGAGAAATCAGTTCGGATACCCTGATCCCAGTTGCATACAGAAGCTCAAGCATCGCTTTATCACGCATTCCAGCGGGTAAAGTCCCATTTGGCTGTTTTAATAATTCCTCAACTTCACCGATACTCAGGATTTTTGGCAATTTTTTTTCCAGCTTAGGGGACTCTAGATTGGCGGCTGGGTCTTTTTCAAGATACCGCTCACGAACTAAATATTGATAGAAAGATTTGATTGCAGCTAGATTTCGAGAAATTGTGGAAACAGCCCGCCCCTTGGTTTGAAGGTTAGTTAGATAAGCAAGGATGGTGTTTCGATTAGAATCCTTTAAAAATTCTTTGTCACTGCTTTCCAAATAGGTCTGAAATTGGCGTAAGTCGCGCCCATATGACTCGAGCGTATTTTGAGCCAGTCCCCGTTCATCTGCGAGATAATTAATAAACTGATTAACGTAACTTTCCATCTCTACCACCCTTTTCCGGTATTCCGGTTATATGTCATGAGTTTTTGACAAGCAAGTAGTAATATACTAATCTGGTGTTTTATTCCACATTAGTAATCGATTTCCCTTTCTTTATTGTCGAATAATATAATTTTTTTGAATTTTTTTGTAAACAATGTTAACTGATGTCAACGATATGCGCCCACACGCGCAATGGTTTTTCAAGCATATGCTGATCCCGAAGCTTTAAATCCTGGTCATTTGCTTGCCAAAATAAGCTGAGTAGTTTTGGTAAAATATAAAATAATATGACAACTAACAGAATAATTTTCATAAATAGCTTTGTCCGCTTGGCTATCGAACGCCACGAAATTGTTACTACCACTCACTCACCCCATTTTCTGGCTTAACTTAATATCATACTTCATTGTCACTAATTATCTATGCTTATAAATACCTGATTATGCTATGTTTCTTAACTTTGGTGTCTTTATGTATTACTGTTTTTTTAACCTCTATTGTAATACTCATCTAAAAATCTTGTTAGCAGCTTCGGCGGCAGTTGATCGTCGGCACGGTTGATCAACGCAAAAAGTCTCTTATCCACTTTTGGACAAGAGACTCCTTTTCAGAACTTGCAACAATGAAGAAATGGCCCCCTCGTAATATTCATTGTAATTGACCCAAAATTAAGCTTATCCTTTTACTATCAGACCAGCCACCAACTTCATAAAAACCGGAGAAACATAAACTTCTACTAATCCCGCTAGCATCATCATTGCTAGCATTATCAGACATAGCGCAGTATAACCAAAAGATTCATACAACAAGTTTATTCTTCTGTGTTGTTTTCTCCGCAGCAACATTATGGAAAAAGTAGTTGCAGAAACGCTTGTTGCTAAAATAGCCGGCACTGCGAAGAAGTTATGGGGCAAAACCGACACTAACGCAAACAGTAATCCCTTTGCTATATATTCATTTACCAGAAATCCAACGGTAAAGCCGATAATAAAGCCCCTGGTAAACAAAATAAAAAGCACAAAGGGCAGACCGATAATAGTAAACCCAAGTAACCACATTAGAATAATCGTTTTTGCATTATTAAATAATACTGTACTCAGCAAATTCGAGATATCACCAACACCCTGTCCTTGAGATAATCCATTGAAAAAAATTCTAAGGTAACTAATGAGTTCAAGCTTTTGTTCTTCAGGAAGAGTTTTAACAGCGAGCGCGCCGACCACGACACCAATAATTAGGATGAGGATCATAAAAAAGTAAGCAACCATATTGGCGCGAAAATAATTGCCAAGGTTTTGGCGAAAATAGCCCAGCATACAATGTTCCTCCCAACGTTACCTTTTACAATGTATGCAGGGCAAACTTTGTTTATACCTTATTTGTCCAACTTTACAATAAGACTTGGCAACTGCCCCTTGCGTTGTGGATTGTCAACAGTAAATCAGACAACTTTTTTAAGGGCTTGATGTCGAAATT